>JACYYK010022554.1_pt1 | contig 22787 bp, 24 predicted proteins | sample 8236871 | NCBI WGS metagenome assembly JACYYK01 (sample SAMN14103087, study PRJNA606662) | landfill metagenome | isolation source: landfill solid waste inoculated with endophyte fungus Paravalsa indica | place: India:New Delhi, Okhla landfill site | collected 2017-11-05 | reverse complement strand
TCTACTTGACAGGGGGCAGTTCAAAATTTGATTGGCTTTTCCTATGTCTTTTGTTGGAATATTATGTTAACCTTTATATAAAATTCCGTAAGCTCAAGGAGGAAATAGCTTGGAAGAAGAACAGCTTAAAATCTTTGATATGAATAAAAATGAGATAGGTATCGCTACTCGAGACAATGTACATAAATTCGGCTATTGGCATGAGGTATTCCACTGTTGGTTTGTCAGTAAGGAAGAAGATACCTACTATATTCATTTGCAACGAAGGAGTAAAGAAAAGAAGGACTATCCTAACCTTTTAGATATTACAGCAGCTGGTCATTTATTGGCAGATGAAACCGTTCAGGATGGAGTAAGGGAGATAAAGGAAGAGCTAGGTATGGATATAGCTTATGAAAAATTGGTTCCATTAGGCGTATTTTCCTATAGTGTCAAGCATGGAAACCTAATCGATAACGAATTTGCTAATATTTTTTTATATAATAGCGAACATCATCTGAATGATTTTATTCTGCAAGCTGAAGAGGTGTCCGGTATGGTGAAAGCTAGAATAAAAGATTTTGAACAATTCTGGTTAGGTAAAAAAGAGAAAATTAAAATTACAGGATTTGTTTTTACTAAAGGAGAAAAGGAATGGATGGAAAAATATGTAGGAAGAGATCAGTTCGTTCCACATCAAGATTCTTTTTATCGATTCATTATTGAGAAAATAAAAGCTCAATTAACTTAACTTCGTATCCCAATAATAATGATCTTTATAATTATATAATGAAAATGATATAAATCAGAATTAAGTAAAGGGGAGGACTTGATGAGCAATAGAGAAACAGCTGAACAAAAAAGAGAAAGGCTAAGGCAATCGGAATTAAAGAATAATCCAACAACTAATGTGAGTGATGGTTTTAGTAGAGCGCAGAATGGAAGTTTGGTTGATTTGGTCGGAAGCTTGGGCTGGAAAGGGACTGGTATTCTTCTTATTATTATGGTCGTGGGTTTTATTATTTTTCTAGTCTTCTTCCGTTAACTTTGTTAGGAGTAATTCTTCCAATTGTAGGAGTAGAGGCTGATGTATAAATAAAGCAGGGGAGCAGGTGTCTATTTCATGAAAAATGCATGGATTATCTCATTTATTCGAATTCCGTTGTTGATTGTTACGTTATTTTTTGTTTTCATACTATTAAAAATATCGGGCTTTGAACCTAATTTTTTCTTTTTACCTGATTTATCGGTCATTTACTTTACTGTTGTCAATTTGATTTGCTACGTGCTTTTATATCGAATACTTAAAAAAGAAGGACGTTCTATAAAAAATTTATTAGATTTTCATCCAAATCGTATAGGGAAAGATATTTTGTACGGTTTATTTTGGCTTTTTATTTTGTATATTCCATTTGTGATAGCTGTTATTGGAACCATGTTTATTATGTATGGCACTGAGTTTATCCACCATTTTCAAACGGTTTTTGCTGGAAATGTGGAGAATTATTCTTTCACACGACCAAGATGGCTTATATGGTTTGCCGCATGTATATCATTAATTTTCCCTTTTCTAAATGCACCGATTGAAGAGCTAATGTACCGTGGATATGCACAACGAAAGTTTATAATAAAATATAAAAGAGTATGGATTAGTATTATAATTCCTTCCATTGGTTTTGCATTACAGCACGTTATGCTAGCAGCAAGTATACAGGGTGCTATTGTCTATGCAGTGGCATTCTTTGTATGGGGATTAGGCAGTGGGTTTATTTACCTTAAACAAAAAAGATTATTTCCTCTAATCATTTGTCATTTTATTGTAAACATCGCATTTAGTATACTTCCAATTATTTTTCTTATAACAGGAGTTTATTAACAATCAAGGATTTGTGCTCTTATGGACATATTTGTTGTGAAACCTGATGCTTAGGCTACTCGTATGCAATAGTATAAATATTAAGGAGTGAAGTAAATGAGTATTGTATCTAGTCAAGGAGATTCTATAACTGTTGTATTTGTGTATCAAAAAAATGAACAAACTGAAGAGTTGACACTTCATTCTGCCCAACTATTAGCATTATTAAACGCAAAACAAGTTTGGATTGAAGCATTTCATGCTAACTTAAAAGTAGAAAACACTGTTTGGTCTTACGCCAATGGAAAGGTTTCTTTACAAGTTTATCTAAAATAAATACTAAGTATTTTAGCAAGTAAATGATAAAAAACCGTGTTGGTAGAATATCTCGATTTATTTAAAAAGTTTACTGGAAATGTGTTATCAAGAGACTGTTCCCTTTAGGAAAGTCTCTTTTTTCTTTAGAAGTATGATGATATTGATGTCATCTTTAAGTGACAAAAATCACATCGAATTTCATCGAGAATGATTATCATTAATGAAAGAACTTCTGGAGGAATAATGATGAGGGAAAATCAAAATAGCTATATTGAACTGGATGTTAGAGAAGATCTTCGATTAAATAAAGAACCCTTTCAAAAGATTATGAATGCCGTCAAGTCGTTAGATCACGACCAGGCTTTTATTTTACATGCCCCATTTAAACCATTTCCTCTCTTTAAGATAATGGAGAGAAGAGGTTTTACCTATGAGGCAGAAAAAATCGGTCATAAGCATTGGGTTGTCACATTTCGTCATAGGGGAGGTGAAGGAGAATGATTCAATTAGATAACAGAGGTCTTCAACCACCTCAGCCGATGATTCGAACATTGGAAAAATTAGAGGAATTAACATCTGGTGAAAAGCTTATGATCATCAATGATCGCAGACCAATGTTTTTGTTTCAAGAATTGGATGAACAAGGAATCCATTATGAATGTGAAGCACAATCGGATGGTAGCTACATTATCACGATTTATAAATAAAGGTGATGAACGATGAATAATTCCTTTTCTCATGTAAATATAAAACTAGCACTAGCCTTTATTCTAACAAGTTTACTAGGACTGGTAGCTTCGCAATTTATTTTATTTTGGAATTCAGAATGGTTGATCCATGGCTATTTTCGAATTCCGAGCTTATGGATGGCGTTTCATTTATTAATATTAGGCTTTGCTGTAATGGTTGTCATGGGCGCTATGTATCAAATGATTCCAGTGGTACTGTTGACGCCCATTTGGAATGAACGTTTCGGATTTTATCAATACATTATCACTATATCCGGTATCCTAATATTAAGTATTCAGCTTGGTCTTAAGCCTAGTATTGCTTTCTATGGCGGGGCAATAACGATAATTGGAATTCTAATGTTTTTATTTCAAATGTACCTGACAATAAAAGCACAGAAACAAAAAAATAGGATAACAGGGCTAGTGGTTGGGGCACTTACTTTCCTTTTTCTCACGATAATAGCTGGATTCCTGCTTGCTTGGAATATTGGCAATGGGGAGATTCTACGTCATGAAAGTATTTTTTCGTCCCATTTATTGTTTGGGCTTACCGGGTGGTTTACTCTATTAATTATTGGTTTTTCCTATAAGCTTGTTCCGATGTTTAGCCTTGCTCACGGGTTTTCGATGAGGTGGATAAAAAAAGCTTATTTTATCTATCTTCTTGGTATGTTCTTTTTAATTCTATCCTTTTGGATGAATGATTCAACCTTAAGCCAAATCGGTTGGTTATTACTATGGATCGGCTTTACGTTATTTTTATTAGATATTCGAGAAATGCTTGCAAAAAGATTACGAAGACAATTAGATAGATCCTTTCGATTTGCTTTAATGGCAATATATTTTGGCTCGGTTATTCATTTCCTAGCATTTATAGTTAGTTTAATGAAAGCAAATGCCGTTATATGGGGAGTGCTTATTTATCTATATATAATGACATGGATTATTTTTAGTATATTAGGTTATTTAAAGAAAATCGTTCCCGTTCTATGGTGGACATTAAAATATGATAAAAAAATAGGCAAAGAACAAGTTCCAGCCTTAAAAGATTTAATAAATGAAAAGAATGACATCATCATCTATTGTAGCTTTCTCATTGGAATAGTTGGAACAGTAATAGCTTTCTTGACTGAAAATATTCTGCTTATGCAGTTTTTTCAAGGTTTATTATTTGTGTCCATTGTTTTATATGGTATCACAATTATTCAAATTTTGAGGAAATAGTAGAAAGGACAGAAGCGATGAGCATAAAAGATAAGGTAGAAGCAGCCCTTTATGAGGTCATCGATCCAGAATTGAATATTAATATCATGGATCTTGGTCTCGTGTACGATATCAGTGTAGAGAGTAAAAATGTCTCAATAAGAATGACACTTACTACACCAGGCTGTCCTCTCCATGCAACCATTGTTACAGGGGTAAAGACAGCTATCGAAAAAGTAAATGAAGTGGAAAATGTCGAGGTAGACTTAGTTTGGACACCAGCATGGTCACCAGCTAACATGAGTGATTACGCGAGAGTGCAGTTAATGCATCGGTAGTTGGTACAAAAACACCCTGTTCCAGTAAATGGACAGGGTGTAATCATTGGAATTAGTCTTCTGGATAGGGATCAATGGTTTGGATCGTTCCATCCTCATTATAAGTCAATTCAGTAAATTTAACAGAGCGCTGATGATTCAATCCTTTAGATAAGGAGCTGTCATGATAGAACAGATACCACTTTCCTTTAAACTCTACAATAGAGTGGTGAGTGGTCCAACCAATGACAGGCTTCAGAATCGTTCCTTTAAAGACAAATGGTCCTAGAGGATTTTCACTAACAGCATAAACTATTTTATGTGTCGTTCCTGTTGAATAGGAAAGATAATAGAGGCCATTATATTGATGCACCCATGGTCCCTCGAAAAATCTTCGATCCTCATCGCCTGCAAGAATTGGATGACCATCTTCATCGACGATGGAAATTTCTTTCGGTTCTTCTTTAAATGTAAGCATATCCTCACTTAATTCTGCAACTTGTGGCCCTAAAGCAGGTTCAGTAGGTGCTGGCCCTTCCGCATCAGGATTAAAGCTTCCTGTTTGCCATTTTTCTAGCTGACCGCCCCATAATCCCCCAAAATAAACATATGCTTTCTCATCGTTATCAATAAAGACAGCTGGATCAATGCTGAAACTTCCAGGAATATAATTATCTTCTGCCTTAAAAGGTCCAGCAGGGCTAGAGCTTGTGGCAACACCAATTCTGAAAATGTTCTCATGATCTCTAGCAGGAAAGACAAGATAATATTTACCATTTTTGTAGGCAGCATCTGGTGCCCATAGCTGTTTGCTTGCCCATGGTATATCTTTAACATGAAGTACCTCTCCATGGTCCTCACATGCAGCGCTTACATCATCCATTGACAAAACATGATAATCTTCCATTGCATATTGATCACCATTATCATTAGATGGACGATCATGCTCCAAATCATGTGAAGGATAAATATAGAGTTTTCCCTCAAAAACATGTGCAGAAGGATCTGCTGTATAAATATGTGTCACAATAGGTTTATTAGGCTTTGTCATCGTATTCCTCCTGTTTCATAAATAATTATATATAATGCTAGTATACTAGAGGATCAGAACTTTGTATAGTCGAAAAACAAACTTTTCAGAAGAATAATAGTGGAATGGTATTTCATTTATCAATTTTATTCATTGACTTCCGTTTTTATAGTTAATATAATATAGGTATTAACTATGAGGAGTGGGAAATATGTATAAGCCTGGTCTAACGATTTGGTACAATGTCAAAAGTTTTGAGCGATCTGTAAAATATTTTACAGAAGGTTTGGGATTTTCATTAGACTTTAAGGATGAGGATCAAGGAATAGCGATAGTAACAACTAATACAAAGGATTGTTGTATTGGCTTTGCTGAGTCAGAGACAGTTGTTCCTGTTACTTCTTCCGCCGTTTTTGAAGTAGAAGACATTGATTTAGCATTTTCTGAGTTAAAAAAGAAGGGTATCCAGTTCACAGGGGACATAGAAGTAATTCCTGGTTTTGTAAAGCTTGCTACTGTTCAGGATCCAGATGGTCATAGTTTTGAATTATCCCAGACGATAGTGGATTAAATGAATTTAGAAGAGGCGATTCAACATACACAACAACTATCTGGACGGTGGATAATGCCCATTTTACTTCATCTAAAGTCATCAGGAGGGCGTTTTACTCCTTTGCAAAAACAGTTACAAATATCGCCATCTCGATTAAGTGATAATTTTTCTAGACTTGTTTCGAAACAAATTGTGAAGCGGTTATCTCCATATGAAAGGCGACATCCTTTGTTACCTGAATATGAATTGACAGAATATGGGGAATTATTATTTGTGATTACACAATGCCTTCAAAAAGCAGAGGAGGCTATAGAAGCTGGTCCATTACACCGCAAATCCTGGACATGGCCACTAATGATTTCCTTATACCACGATTACACCCGCTTTCAAGCTTTACAAAGACTTTTAGGTAACCCTTCACCACGAATCTTATCGATGAGATTAAACGAGCTTTGTGATCTAAAACTAGTAAAAAAAGAGATAACAGAACAACCGAGCCTTCGCTATACCTATCAATTAGAGGATAGATTGTATCCGATTGTTGATATGCTATGGGGAGAATTATTAAAAATAGAAATTATTCAATAGAGCATAACGAATAAATCTATAGGTAAATGACAAAGAACCCTGTTGAAAAATACAAGGTTCTTTGTCTGTTTATCATTGAATACGGTTTTTCATCACTAAACTAAACCCAATATAAGACACAAATGATAAAACAATAGAACTTACCACTGTATGCATCCCAAATGGATCAGGGTAGTAGGCCTGAAATAAAATATAAGAGCTAATCCCCACTATCATCGAAGCAAGTGCCCCAAAACGATTTCCTTTATCCCAATAAAGTCCCATAACGATTGGCCAAATAAAAGCAGCCTCCAGTCCACCTATTGCAAATAGATTTAACCATATAATTAAATCAGGTGGATTTATAGCAAGTAAAAAAACGATAATACCTAAAATTGCTGTGATCGACATACTTAGTATTTGAACTTTTTTTCTAGTTACATTGGGATTTATGTAGTTGATATAAATGTCCTTTACGATGGTTGAGCTAACTAATAATAACAGTGAATCTACCGTAGACATAATGGCAGCGAGTGGTGCGGCTAATACAAACCCTGCTACCCAAGGTGGCAATACATCTAAAGCGATTAATGGCATCACCTTATCTCCAACCTCGATGCCAGGTAATACAGCACGTGCAAAGACACCAATTAAGTGCATATTCAACATAATAAAACCAACAACAATTGTTCCAATAATTAATGCTCGGTGAAACGATTTCGTTGACCGATAGGACATAGCACGAACGGCGATTTGTGGTAAAGCAACGACACCGACCCCTACTAAAACCCAATAGGAGGAGACATATGCCTTGGTCAGGGTTCCATCAGCTCCAAAAGGTGTAATTAAATTTGGATTCTCTACTTGAAGCTTTGTCATAATTTCTGTTACTCCTCCGCCAGCAATAATCACAGCGATTAACAAGACTAGTGTACCGATAAACATAATCGTTCCTTGGATCGAGTCTGTTAAAGTAACCGCACGGAACCCACCAAATGTAACATAAATAAGTACAGTGATAACAAAAATAAATAACGCTCCATCGTAAGAGAGTCCTGTAAGGGATTGAATTAGACGTCCACCACCGATCCATTGAGCTGCCATTGCAGAGAATAAGAATATTACGATACTAAAAGACGATAATACAACCACCCACTTTGATTGATAGCGTTCCTTCAGAAAATCGACCATGGTGACCGCATTATATTGTTTGGTGATAATCGCGAATTTTTTTCCTAGTATCATTAAGGTAAAATAACCGGTTGCTACTTGTGTAACGGAAAGCAATACCCATCCTAGTCCTTCATTATAGGCGACACCAGGACCTCCGATGAAACTACTGGCACTTCCATAGGTTGCAGTCATTGTCATGGCAAGCACAAACCCACCTAAACTACGGCCACCTAAATAGTAATCTTGTATAAAAGATGTACTTGTTTTACTTTTTCTGCTAGCAAATAATCCGATGATAAAAATAATAGCAACAGAACCAAATAATGAAATAGTCGCATGCCAATTCATTTATCTTCAAACCCTTCCTCATCAAATGACACATCCACGAAAAAAAATTTTACTATAATAAATACAAGTATTGCCATGATGGTTACCCCGATAATACAGCTGTAAAAAAACCAAGCTGGGAAACCAAAGACATAGTTATACTCATTAACATCTTTGCTTCCTAATCCATAAGCAAAGCCATACCACCAGATAAAATTAAAAAGTACTAGTCCAATTCCTACCAGTGCTTCTCTGTTGGCGATTTTAAACCGAGGATCCTTTTTGTTTAGGTTAGGCTTATTCAAAAAAATACCTCCCTTATTGAAAAAAATATATAAGAATAAATTACATGATCCTCCATTGCAATTCAAATGATCGCAATTATAAATGGCGTACATCATAAAAAAATTAAATGAGACTAGTATCTAGAATTCTAATAAACCACATAAATCTTACAAAAATCGCTTGTCAACAGCTGATAACATGTTACAATATAGAATATCATTATACAAATCACTCGTATAATCGTAGGGATATGGCCTACAAGTTTCTACCAGATTACCGTAAATGATCTGACTATGAGTGAGCAATGAAGGTTTTACTAGTATAGCTATGCTATTCTATTCGAATCGATGCCCAAAGATCATTGCTCATCACATAGGATGAGTTTTCGATCTTTGGGTTTTTTGTCGTTCTATTTTGCAAGAATTTAAGGAAAAAATATAGAAGAGGTGAGCATCGTGGAAAAACTACAACAAAAGATTTTAACAGAAGGGATAGCATTGTCTAATACTGTTTTAAAAGTCGATAGATTTCTTAATCATCAAATAGATCCTCATTTAATGAAAGAAATTGGGGAGGAGTTTGCGAATCGATTCAAGAATGAAAAGTTAACCAAAATTGTCACACTGGAATCATCTGGTATTGCGCCAGCTGTGATGACAGGCTTAATCCTAGATGTACCCGTGATTTTTGCTCGAAAGAAAAAGTCATTAACTTTAACAGAGGGTTTGATTACTTCGAAAGTTTATTCCTATACGAAGCAAGAAACGAATGATATTTCGATATCGAGTAAATTTTTAAACAAAGATGATCGAGTTTTAATCATTGATGATTTTCTAGCAAACGGACAGGCAGCACTTGCCTTAATTGACATTATCGCTAAAGCGGAAGCAGAAGCTGTGGGACTTGGAATTGTCATCGAAAAGGCATTCCAGGACGGAGGAGAGCTCTTAAGAAAGAAAGGATATCGGGTGGAGTCATTAGCAAGAATCAAATCCTTAGAAAACAACACGATTCAATTCATCAATGAGGAGGAAAAAATATGAATTTAACAAAAGGTAAAATGGCCTCACTAGGCTTTCAGCATGTATTGGCAATGTATGCTGGTGCTGTTATTGTTCCATTAATTGTTGGTGCAGGTATTGGGCTGACAAATGAACAGCTTACTTACTTAATTTCTATTGATATTTTAATGTGTGGAGTAGCAAGTATTCTGCAGGTATGGAAAAATCGCTTTTCTGGTATTGGACTACCAGTGGTACTCGGTTGTACCTTTACAGCGGTTGGGCCAATCATTGCAATAGGAAATGAATATGGGGTTACATCTGTATATGGTTCCATTCTCGTTTCAGGGCTAGTAGTGGTTGTTATTGCAAAGTTTTTTAGTAAACTAATTAAGTTCTTCCCACCTGTCGTAACAGGAAGTGTTGTGACAATTATTGGGATTACATTAATACCTGTTGCCATGAATGATTTAGCAGGCGGAGAAGGAAGCGAGAACTTTGGTAGTTTGACGAACTTAGCACTAGGCTTTGGGACATTACTGATTATCTTACTTATCTTTCGTTTTGGTAAAGGTTTTGTTCAAGCGATTGCGATTCTAATCGGTATCCTCCTAGGAACGATAGTAGCGTCCTTCTTTGGACAGGTCGATTTAAGTCCAGTGGCGGAAAGCTCCTGGTTCCATATGCCAACACCGTTTCACTTTGGTGTTCCAGAATTCCATCTTACCCCAATCCTAACAATGATCTTAGTTGCGATAGTTAGTTTAGTAGAATCTACTGGTGTATACTTTGCATTAAGTGATATTTGTGATAAAAAGATTGAAGATAAAGATTTGGAAAGAGGTTATCGAGCAGAAGGGTTAGCGATTATTTTTGGTGGAATCTTTAATTCTTTTCCATATACTACCTTTTCTCAAAATGTTGGCTTAATCCAATTATCTGGTGTAAGAACGAATAATGTTATTTATACTGCCGGATTCATGCTTGTTCTACTTGGACTTGTTCCTAAAATCGGTGCCTTAACCTTAGTGATTCCCAAATCAGTACTAGGTGGAGCGATGATCGCGATGTTTGGTATGGTTATTTCTTACGGTATAAAGATGTTGAGTAAGGTGGACTTCTCGTCACAGGAGAATCTTCTCATCGTCGCTTGTTCTGTCGGAATGGGGCTAGGTGTAACCGTGGTTCCAGAAATCTTCGCAGATTTTCCTGAAAGTGTACAAATCCTGACAGATAGTGGGATCGTGCTTGGCAGTTTAACTGCTATATGTTTAAATATTGTTTTTAATGTCAGAAAATCAAAAAAAGCAATCCTAGCAGAAAAGAAAACAGCATAAATAGCTTATCACCAGTGGTTAGAGAACTCTGGTGATTTTTTTTTGTTTCATAAGAATGCTTTTTCACAAATTATAGGTCTAATGACACCTAAAAAAGTAAAATGAAGGGAGATAAGAACCATTGAACAATATTACCAAGTTATGAGAAAATATGTTGGTATGTTAATTAAAGTGGAGGTTAGATTGGTGTGAAAAAGCATGTCAAATGGATTTCTCTTCTAATTGCTTTATTGCTAATGACAGGTTGTGGTGATAAAGAAGATGCTTCCTCGGAGGAACAACCTAGTAAGAAAAACTCAGAAGAAGGAACGAATGAAGAGATCGATAATTTAAACTATGAAACATATTTAGTATCAACCGTTGAAGAAAGGATGCAATTAGAACCTGGTGACTATAGTGGAGAGAAATATAAGGAAGAAAAGATAAAAGATTTGATTAATCAGTTTCCTAAGGATTTATCTGGTGAGGAGTATTACTCTCGCTTACTAGCATTAACAGCTGAGGATTATCGGAATTATTATGAATTTTTCAATAATGTGGATACATCTTTTGAATCGGCAAGCTCACAGCCTGGCGAAATAGAGACACCAGACCAAGCGGAACAACACAAGGTAAATATAGAAATATTGTTTGACGCAAGTGGAAGTATGGGCGCATTAATTAATGGGAAAACAAAAATGGAGCTTGCCAAAAATGCGATTGACACCTTTGTCAGTGAACTACCAGAACAAGTAAATATTTCCTTGCGAGTTTATGGACATAAGGGTACTGGAAGTGATGAGGATAAAGAGCTTTCCTGTAGTAGTACCGAAGAGATTTATCCATTGGGTCATTATGATGAAAAAACATTCAATCAAGCATTAGATAGTTTTTCGCCTGCTGGCTGGACTCCTCTTGCTAGTGCCATTCAAATAGCGAAAGAGGATTTAAGTAAGCAAACTGGTGAAAATGTTGAAAATATTATTTATGTCGTAAGTGACGGTGTAGAGACATGTGATGGAGATCCCGTAAAAGTAGCAAAAGATCTAAATGAATCAGACATTGAAGCAATCGTTAATATTATAGGCTTTGATGTTGACGATGAAGGACAACAGCAATTAAAAAAAGTTGCGGAAGCAGGAAAAGGGAAGTATTCCACGGTACGAAATGAACAAGAATTGAAGGATTACTTTGAAAAAGAAAAATCTAGCTTAATCAATGAATGGTTTGAATGGGAAAGTGAAAATGTTAATAAGTATTTTCAATCAGAATCCGAAAGAGTCAACAAGCTATTCGAAGTAGAAAATGAAATGGTGACATTAGCTCAAGAGGAAGAGAACCGCATTATAGAGCTTTCCTATTATATGGAGGAAACTTTAGAAATTGATGGTTATGACATCCGAGAAATAGCACGCGATCTAGGCTATCAGCTGAGAGAATACGCACGTGATACTGCCTATCAGTATAGAGAAGAATTAAGAAACAAAGGTTATGAAAATCGCGAAAAGGTTCGAGACGAAGCATATGAAAAAAGAGAAAAATTACGCAATGATGAGTAAGATCCGATAAAGCATACTTCTTTGAAGTGTGCTTTTTTTTATTTTCTAAAAGAAGCTTTGCAGATTGACAATTAGGAATCCAGAAACTATAGTAAATCTATCGGAATAGTTTTGTTCAAAACTGACTGAACTGTCAATCGAGGAGGATTGTTCTTTGAAAAAGGATACGAGGGATCTACTGTTAGAAGTGGCATTAGAGCTATTTGCGACCAAAGGATATCATGCGACTAAGGTATCTGATGTCGTAAAAAAAGCTGGAGTAGCACAAGGAACTTTTTACTGGTATTTCGAGAGCAAAGAGGAAATTGTCTTAAAAATTATGGCAGAAGGAAGAAAAAAATTACTAGAAGTTGTCCATAGTGGTTATCGTAAAGAAGAGGGTAACATCCGCGATATGGTGGATTCATCCAAAAGGTTAATGAAAAAGCTACTAAGCTTTGCGAGCAATAATCGTAATCTAATGATTTTACTACTGTTAAAAGGACAAGGTGGTGATGAAAAACTAAGAAATGCCATTTCGGAAACATTAGTCGCAATTGAAAAAGAATTTGCCAATAATATTCAAAGGGCGATTGAATTGCAAATGCTAGAAGATCGGGATTGTGTTGAATTTCAGGCACAAATGCTAACAAGCCTTGTAACCGGAACGATATCACGATGGTTATTTGGCCCAATGCATGAACTGAATTATCAACCAAGCCTTTCCATCGATAGGGTGGTGGATGAAATGGTCCGCTATGAATTTTTTGGTCTGATAGGACAAGGAGGCAGACAATGAAAACAACCGTTAGATCAACGAATCAAACAATGATTATCACTAATGATAATGGGACACAGATTAATGGGGGAACAACTTCAGATAAACATGGCTACACACCAATCCAGTTATTAACAAGCTCACTGGGACTATGTATGTTTATTACTATTTCCAAATTGTTTGAGCGAGACCAACTAGAATTAGAAGAAGAGGAATTTTCCGTTACGGTTGATGCAAAAAAAGCAACAACAGGTCCTTCTAGAGTGGAACAATTTATGATAGAAATAGAATGGCCAAAAGGCTTAGATAAGGCTTATCAAAATAAATTATCTAAACTAGCTGAAAGAGCTTGTACAATTGGTAATACATTAAAAAATAGTACGACCATATCCATTGTAGAGAAAGGAGAGACTAACAATGAGTAAGAGTCATAAGTCACAGCTAGAGGATTTTTCGATTCGTACGGTTCCAATCGAAGAAAGAAAAAATACATTCAATGTCTCTATTACAAGCTGTGCTTGGATTATTTCTTTATCCACATTGTTTACTGGAGGGGCACTTGTTGCAGGAATGGACTTTCAAAGCGCTGTACTTGCGGCTGTCTTTGGTATGCTGATTCTTGCTATTTTAGGATTTTTTCAAGGATGGATGGGAGCAAAATACGGGGTTTCTACTACCATGCTAACAAGACAAGCCTTTGGTAGATATGGAGCGAATCTATTCGGTATCCTTTTGGCACTAACGATGGGTATAGGCTGGTTTGGCTGGCAGATTGCATTCTTTGGAATGACGATTGCAGAAATGTTTCCTAATCAATGGTTTGCGGAGCCAAAGATTGCAATGGTTTGGGGTGGGATCTTGATGATCTTAACAGCATTTATTGGCTATAAAGGATTGTCCACCCTAAGTATGATTGCCGTACCACTAGTTGCTATTCTATCTATTTGGGGACTTGCAGAAGCAGTGAATCATTTAGGTAGCTGGGAAGCACTTCTTAGCACCAAGCCAACTGGAGAACCCTTATCCATATTTGCTGGTATTACAATTGTTGTCGGAAATGCTGCAGCAGGAGCAGTCGTATTTGCAGATGTCACTAGGTATGGAAAAACAGCAGCGAAAGGTGGATTTGGGGCAGCAGTCGGTTACTTTCTAGGAGGAGTGTTCTGTGTTATTGCGGGTGCAGCGATGACTTTAGCAGCTCAGGTACCAACAATTGGTTCGACACCAAATATTCCTGCAGCAATGAGTCAAATTGGACTTGGATTTTTTGCCTTTTTAATTTTAGTGTTTGCACAATGGACAACAAATGATAACAATTTATATACAGGTTCACTCGGACTTCGAAATGTGGTTAATTTATCGAAGACAGTAATTGTCATCGTTCTTGGAGTACTTGGATTAGGCATTGCTTTAATCGGCATTCAAGATTATTTCGTTCCATTTTTAAATGCGCTAGGGACCTATGTACCTCCGATTGCGGGTGTGATGATAGCTGATCATTGGATTGTAAAACCAAAGATTTTACACAAAAGCTACCAATTCGGTGAAGGGACGAAATATGCTAAATGGAATGTTGCTGCAATTATCGCTACCGTAGTAGCAGGAATTATTGGATCAAGGCTAATGTTTGGCATTACCGCAATTAATTCGATTGTCATTGGATTTGTCCTTTATGTCATCATTGCTTATCTTTTAACTAAATGGAATATTCAATTTGAAATTGGTGAAAAATCAGAGGAATCAAATGGTTTTTAGGGAGGATATCAATATGAATCAAGATAAGGCAACAAAATGGGTGTTAGGTGTGGATGTGGGAGGTACTTTTACTGACCTTGTTGCTTCTACAGAGGATGGCCAACTAGTCTCAACAAAAACCCCCTCCACCCCCGATCAATCAGATGGTGTAATAAACGGAGTACAAAAAATTGCTGATTTACTGGATATTAGTATAGAAGATTTTCTAGCAAACTGTCCGTTAATTGTTCATGGGACCACTGTCGCAACAAACACCTTGTTAGAATATAGTGGGGCAAAGGTAGGCTTATTAACAACGGAAGGCTTTCGAGATGAAATTGAATTCCGTCGAGCATATAAGGAAAGTGTATTTTCCGTTAGACTAAAAGCACCACATCAAATTGTGCCAAGAAGATTCCGGATTGGAATAAGGGAAAGATTAGATAAAGACGGAAATATAATAAAAGAATTGGATGAACAAGCAGTTAGACAAGCTGTTCAACGCCTTGTTGAAGAAGGTATCGAAGCAATCGCGGTTTGCTTTTTATTTAGTTTTGTTAATCCGATGCATGAAAAAAGAGTGAAAGAGATCATAGAAGAAGAGGCACCTCACTTGTTTGTTTCTTTATCCAGTGAAGTACTACCTCAAATTCGTGAGTTTGAAAGAGTATCAACAACCATTGTGAATGCTTATACTGGTCCAAGCTTACAATCATATCTTAATCACCTTGAATCTAAATTACAGGAGCAAGGTTTTCGTGGAGAATTATTTGTCATGCAATCAAATGGTGGTGTCCAAAATGTGGAGCAGACAGGAAAATTAGCAGCAGGTAGCCTGTTATCAGGTCCAGCAGGTGGTGTATCAGCAGGTGCGTTCATCGGAGAAAAATCGGGGAATGATAATATTATTACAGTAGACATGGGCGGTACTAGCTACGATGTATCGGTTATTGAACAACTCCAACCGACCATTACAACAGAAAGCTGGATTAGTCGATATCGTGTGGCTCTACCGATGATGGATATTCACACCATTGGATCAGGTGGTGGAAGTATTGCTTGGATTGATAGCGGGGGCGCCTTACGAGTTGGGCCACAAAGTGCTGGTTCCTTTCCCGGCCCTGCTTGTTACGGTAGAGGTGGGACAGAACCAACTGTAACAGACGTGAATGTTTTATTAGGTTATATTAATCCAGACAATTTTCTTGGAGGAGAAATGAAACTTGATCGGAATTTAGCGGAGCAAGCGATAATGAAACATATTGCAGACCCGTTAGGAATTAGCCCGATAGAAGCAGCATTAGCGATATCTAGGATTGTCAATAGTGATATGTCCAATGCCGTACAGTATGTATCATCGCAAAGAGGCTACGATCCTCGTGATTTTGCCCTAATGGCAGTTGGTGGTGCAGGTGCTATTCATGCAGGAAGACAAGCCGAGGATTTGGGCATTAATACCGTTATTGTACCATCCTTAGCACCCGTATTCTCTGCGTTCGGTGATGTTGCGGCGAATTTAAAAGTAACAGAACTAAAAACAAGGTTCGAAGATCTTCCTTCATTAAATTTAGAGCAAGTAAATCAAGATTTTGAACAAATGGAGAAAATAGCCCGCGAAAAATTAGGTGGGGAAAGCATAGTCGATCATTTTGAAACACGTCGCTATATGGACATGCGTTATAAAGGGGAGGTACATGAAGTTACCGTGCCGGTTCGTTCTAGAACAAAACGAATTACTAGTCTTAATTTAGATGCGACGGTGAAGGATTTTCATGAAATGCATGAAAGGCTGTATGCCCATCAAGACCCGGAACAAACGATCGAAATACTAAACCTTCGTCTAGATCTAATTGGTGTTCGTAAAAAGCTTGTTATCACTGATGAATCATTTGGAGAGGAAGATCCATCCCTAGCAAAAATAGCGGAAAGAACGGTATATTTTGAAAATAATCCAATGACTATTCCTATATATGATGGTTCTTTATTAGCACCTGGTAATTTAATCGCAGGTCCTTCCGTCATAGAGGAATGGGGAACAACCATTGTTGTTTATCCAGGGCAAGAAGCATTAATTGATGCGAATCGGAATTGTATTATCGAAGTACAGCAGATGAGGGGGAATCAGCAATGATTGAAGCCCAAATCGTTTATTCTAAACTTCAAGCCGTTTGTCGCCAAATGGGTGAAGCCCTTCAAAGAATATCACGTTCCCCATTAGTTTCACAGGATCGAGCATTTGCTACAGCTATATTTACTAATGAACTGAAGCTTGCTATCCAGCATCAGTATGAGCCTGAGCATTTATATGCTATGAAAGATAGTGTTGATCATTTATTTGATTACTTTTCATTTGATATTTCCGATGGAGATATTTTACTTGTAGCAGACCCTTATAATGGAGGAACAAAAGGTCAAACATTAACAATGGTTGCACCACTTTTTTATCATGGAGAGCTTGTTCTGTTTCCGGCAGTTCGCGTTCAAATAGCTGATCTGGCAGGTGAATTCCCAGGTGGTTTTAATCCCGATGCATTCGAAATATGGCAGGAGAGCATGCGCATTACTCCAGTGAAATTATATAAGCAGGGACTATTACAACAGGATGTTCTACGTTTTTTATTAGCAAATAGTCGTGTCAAAAGCCTTTATCAATCAGAATTAGATGCAATGTATGCTTGCCTGCGCTATGCCCAGAAAGAACTTCAACGATTAATTAAGCAATATGGACAAAGGCTGATTGAATCAGTTTATACAATGACTAACTATTCAAACCGTAGAATAGTAGAACATATCAGTCAATATCCTAAGAAAACGATGGATTCTAAAATAACATTTGCGAGTAATGGGGAGAATATAACAATTTATGTCTCGATAAATACATCAACAAATCAAGTAGCAATAGATTTTAATGGAACAGGAATGCAAGTCAATACACCGGTCAATGCCTCTTTATCTACAACAAAGGCATTTGCTACTTGGCCAATTCTCGCACCATTAGCAGATGAAATAGCTATTAATGAAGGTGTATTAGAGGCTTTTGAGATTCATGTACCAAAAGGTAGCTTGCTAAATCCAGATTTCCCAGCTTCTGTAGGGTTTAGTACTTTTATAACAGGCCATTTTATATCTGGTGTAATCACAAAAGCATTACAACAAGGAAATACTTCTACCAAGCTTTATTCTAAGATACATGGACCTGGACCACAGGCCATTTTGTTTTCGCCCTTCGGAATGTTAAAAGAAACAGTTCCACTTTTTCTCGTACCTGGGTACCCCGAATCTAGTGAAGGCTGGGGGCCATCAGCATTGTTTGGCGATCGAGAACTTGTATCAGCAGAAGAACTTGAATTTAATTATGGATTTAAAATGGTTAAGCGGGAGAAAAAAGCAAATCAAATGATTGTGGAAATAATTAATGAGAATTTTGTCTTTAATGTGATTACCATAATTCCAGAAGTAGAGAATAACACTTATGGAAATATTACGATACAAACTAATGAAAACAGGAAAACCTTTCATAAGAGCAGTACGGGAATATCTATACGTCCAGGAAATAGATTGGAATTCGTATATGAGAGGACTGGAGGTCAATAGAAATGGATCAAAGTATGATTTTATCACAAGTAGTTGGTGGTTCTTTGGATGCAATTGCCCGGGAAATGAGTGCAACTGTAACGAGAACAGCACGATCTCCCCTTTTTAATGAAGCACATGATTTTACAACAGGAATCTTTGATTTATCTGGTAGGAAGTCTAGGCTTGTCGCACAAGCTCCAGGCTGTACACTCCATTTATATGCAGTCGTAGGAGCGGTGGATCATTTAATCGAAACATTCCGATATGACCTGCACCCTGGTGATATTCTACTTGTAAATGATCCTTACCATGGTGGATCTCATAGTTTGGATTGGACGATGGTGATGCCGGTATTCTATAATCGAAAACCAATACTACTTCCTGCAGTGAGAAGTCATATGGGGGATAATGGAGGGCCAGTAGCTGGTGGATATAATCCTAAATCAAAGGATATTTGGCATGATGGCTTGCGTATTCCTCCATTGAAGATTTATGAAAAAGGGGAAAAGCGTCAGGATGTTTTTGATATGATTGTCGCCAATAATCGTTTATCACATTGGCTGGAAGGTGATCTCGATGCCATGATTGGGGCATGTAAACTTGCTAGTAGAAGGATTCAGCAAATGCTAGATCAATATGGCTCTGAACCAATGATTGGTGCGATTGACGAACGTATTCAATATACAGAGAGAAGAGTACGAGATGAAATAGCCAGTTGGCCCGATGGTACTTACTCCGCTGAAACGTATGCAGATCATGACTTTCAAGGGAATCGTGATATAAAAATCAAAGCTACTGTCACAGTAGCAGGTAGTGATTTGAAAATTGATTTTACTGGTTCCTCTCCACAGGTTGATGGATTTATCAATAGTCCATTATCGAATACGACTTCATTTGCCTTCGTCGGCATATCTACTTGCTGTGATGAGGATATTCCGATTAATGAGGGATATATGAATCCTGTCACCGTTACTGCACCTTCTGGAACAGTAGTCAATCCAGAACTCCCGGCTCCATGTGGACATGCTACGGCATGTGTGGGTGCTGAAATTGCTGAAGCTGTTTTATTAGCTATTTCCAGGTGTGCTCCCAAAAGAGTAGGTGTCAATGCACACAAGCTACCATTAGCTTATACAAACGGTATTGATAAAGAAGGAAACCAATGGGTAAACTTGAATTTCTTTGGCTACACAGGTGGAGCGGGGGCAGCATATCAAACGGATGGATGGGGGTTATACCCTCCTGTGATGACAGGTGTTACCTTACCCTCTATTGAGATGAATGAGATTCAGTATCCAAGTAGAGTTTTGCTTCATGAATATGTGGAGGATTTCACCGGTGCAGGTAAGTGGCGAGGCACTCCCGGACTTGTCGTCCAAATTCAACATTTAGAGGATAGTTCGACAAGTGTCATGATGGCAGGTGTCCGCAATACGACAAAAGGATTTGCCGGTGGTCACGATGCCCCAAGTAATAAGGTTATCGTAAATTACGGAACAAAAGATGCTCAAATTGTGGAGGAAACAGCATTTGGAGTTAAAATGCCTGCGGAAGGAATCATTCAGTTTTATCGAGCCGGTGGTGGAGGCTGGGGCAATCCTTTGGAACGGGATCCAGAGCTGGTACTAGAGGACGTGAAAAATGAATTTGTTTCCTTAGAAGCTGCTGAAAAAGAATATGGTGTCGTAATCCAAGATGGAGAGATCGATCAACGAAAAACGAAGAAAATAAGGGAACAAATTTAAACAATTACTTAGAATATAAAAGCAAGGACCTTTTCTCTTTATCCATTTCATTATGGGAAATTAAGGAGAAAGGTCTTTTTTATTTAATTATATGAACTACTAGAGTTTTTACGTGTTTTATCTCTAAAAAGTATTGTATATTTTTGAAGCCGATAGTGTTAAGATTATCCTTATATTTACAAAAAAATGAAAGCGATTAAATAATAAAGGAGGACTGATAATGAATATTATTGAGGCTCAAAATCTGACTAAGGAATACAAAAGGTTCAAGCGATTTCCAGGTTTTTGGGGGGCAATGCGCACGTTAATGACACAACAGTATTCAAAAGTTCCGGCAGTAAATGATCTTTCCTTTAAAATTAATGCAGGTGAAACAGTGGGTTATTTAGGCCCTAACGGTGCTGGAAAATCAACAATGATAAAAATGTTAACAGGTATTTTAGTTCCCACTGCTGGCCAATTGTTTGTCAGAGGTAAAATTCCTCATCAATCTAGGATGGAGAACGCTAGGAAAATGGGGGTCGTTTTTGGACAGAGAAGTCAATTATGGTGGGAGTTACCTATGATCGATTCATTTGAGGTTCATCGACACGTGTACAAAATTGATGAAAAAACCTATAAAAAAAATCTTGATTTTTGTACAGAGTTATTAGATTTGGGTTCTTTTCTAAATAGTCCCGTTAGGCAGCTTAGTTTAGGCCAAAGAATGAGAGCAGAAATTGCCATTTCTTTATTACATGATCCAGAAATTTTATTCTTAGATGAGCCGACAATTGGATTAGATGTACTAGCGAAGGATAATATTCGCCAATTTTTAAGAAAGGTGAATCAAGAAAAAAATGTGACCATCTTATTAACTACACATGATCTACAAGATATTGAAGAAGTATGTTCCCGAATGTTAATCGTAAATAAAGGTAATCTAGTTTATGATGGTACCACCATGAAATTAAGAGAGAATTTAGGTAATCTACGAAAAATACGCGTAGAATTAAAAGAAAATCTGGATAAATTGGTGATAAATGATCTTACATTTCAAAATGGTGATGGAAATATAAAATATTTGATTTATGAAAGAGAATTAACAAATATTTTAGAGGTTATTGATTACCTTTCTCAGAAGTATACCGTTATCGACTTATCGATTGAAGCTGCTAGTATTGAGGATGTAATACGAAGGCTATATCATCAATTAGGTGCCTCAAATATGAATGAGCTAGATAGAGGTGTGATTAGCTGATGGGTTATATCTCTTATGGAATAAAGGCTTTCTTGCAACAAATATCGTACAGAACAGAAGTATGGTTGCAAGTGTTAGGTAATTTCTTACTGATCTTAATACAAGTATCTATCTGGAAGGCAGTGATAGGGAATGATCAAGTTGAAGGAATTTCTCTAGAACAGATGATTACGTATAGTGTAATAAATACACTTATCGCAACCTTATTATTAACAGAGGTATTTAAGTCTGTTGATAACGAACTGAAAACAGGGAAGATAGCGATATATTTAATTAAACCCGTTCTATATCCACTTTTTTTAATTGCTGAAAATATAGGACGTGCATTGTATCGATTTATTTTTACAGCTATTCCCACGATGATCATTTGTATATTTATTTTTGAGGTTCATACCCCGTTTTCATTCATGCATGGTTTCGCTTTTATCATTGCTCTTTTTCTCGGTATCATCATTTCTTTTTTGATAGGTTATTTCATTGCATTAGTTTCATTTTGGTTCTTGACAACTTTTGCACTTGATTGGTCTTTGGGTGCTTTAATGACGGTGTTCTCAGGATCTTTTTTTCCACTCTGGTTTTTCCCACCGACATGGAGATTCTTTGCGGAAATATTACCTTTTCAATTTTTAGGTTTTATTCCTGCAGCTATTTATCTTGGTGAAATTCCGAAGGAGCAATTGTTTCAGACGTTGTTTATTGGTTGCAGCTGGACAATACTGCTTGTCATAATGGTCATTCTATTATGGAAAAAAGCAATGAAGCGATTAATTATTCAAGGTGGTTAATAATGGTACATAGGGAGTTTGATATGAAGTGAAGCTGTTTTTTGTGTTTTTTAAATACCATATTAAAGAAAGAATGGAATATAGGAGTGCTTTTATTGTAGGTGTTTGTGCTCAAACATTAGCTTATGCAGCAAATTATTTGGTGGTTTGGATGTTGATGCAAAAATTTGGGGCAATTAATGGCTGGAGCTGGCCTGAGGTAGCATTTTTATATAGTATTGGTTTATTTGTATATGCAATTGGTGCTTCTTTTACTTTTGTTCAAATGCAGTCACTTGAAGAAATGGTTCGTGATGGAACGTTTGACATAATTTTAATTAAGCCAAGAAATCCTTTTTATTATTTTGTAACGAGTACTTTTAATAATGGTTATATTGCTCATTTACTATTATCAGGTACTATTCTTGTATGGTCTCTCTCTCAATTAAAAATAGAATGGAATCTATTGAAAGTGATCTATTTCTGCCTGAATATCGCAAGTGGTTCATTAGTAATTGCAGGATTATTAACTATTATAGGTTCTTTAACCTTTAGAGTAATTCGACTGCAATTTTTATTTCGGTTATTTAATCGTTTGAGAGAGTTTATATCCTATCCAATTTCTATATATAGTTTGTTTATTCAAATATTACTCGTGTTTATTATCCCCTTAGCTTTTGTTAATTTTGTTCCAAGTAGTTTTATTCTTGCAAAAGAATTTCAATACGATGGAAATATAACCTATATCCTATCTCCT
>JACYYK010004105.1_pt2 | contig 22997 bp, 21 predicted proteins | sample 8236871 | NCBI WGS metagenome assembly JACYYK01 (sample SAMN14103087, study PRJNA606662) | landfill metagenome | isolation source: landfill solid waste inoculated with endophyte fungus Paravalsa indica | place: India:New Delhi, Okhla landfill site | collected 2017-11-05 | reverse complement strand
CTGCGGGGTGTTGCCATCGGGGTCGCCTCCCTCCGCCGGTCCTTCCGCCCGGCCGGGAGTTTCGGTGCGGCCGAAGACATCGACGCCGGGCTTGGCCAGGCTGGTACGCCGTGTGGTTCGCAAGAAGTCGGCGACGCATGCGTCCTGGGCGGCGGCGACCGCCTCGAGTTCGGCCACCGGCCGTGCCGCGAGGTTGTGCACGACGGCCGCGTGAAGCCGGCCGACCTGGGAGGGCCGGGCGAATTTGTCGAACACCTCGCTCACCTGCGGGCCGCGGATCAGCAGCGGCCCCAGGCGCCGCCCACCGACAGTGAGAGTGATGTAGTGGTGGAAGCGGGGCAGTTCGGCGATCTCGGCCGAGTCCACCGCCCCGCCCCACTCCTTGGCCATCAGGGCGGCCGCGTCGCTGGCGCCCGCAGTGCTGGAGAGCACCGACGCGTTCTGCATCAGCGACTCGCGGGTCTGTACCGAGACCCGTTGGAGCAGTTGAGTCATCGCATGCAGCCGGATACCGAATTTCCGTAGTTCCTCACTGACGGCGGCGAGGATGCCAGAGGAGGCGCTGTCGATGGAGATCAGCTCATCGACGAAGGTGTGGAAGTCCGGGCGCCGGTTCGCGGGCGTGTCGCGGCGGGAGATCCCGGCGCGGAAGAGGTCCTGGAACAACAGGCTCACCAGCAGCCGGTCGGTGGGGCCGGACGCGGACGGGCAGATCCACACCAGCATCTGGTGATCCATCGCGGCGCGGATGTCGTAAGTGCTGGTGGGGCTGCCCAAGAAGGAGCGAGCCACCGGACTGGCCGCCAGCCGATCCAGTGGGTTGAGGACCGGGGCGAGCGCGTCGGCGGGGAACTGGGGGAAGACGCTGGTCCACCAGCGGGCCCGCTCCTCGCCCAAGGCGGCCAGGACCAGGTTGCGCCAGCCGGGATTGGTCAGCAAGGTGCGCAGTTGGAACAGCGTCGCCTGGCACTTCGGGCGACCAGCGGCGACGGCGACGGCGTTGACCGCCACCAGCGCCTCCACCCCCTTGGTCAGGACGGTCATCGCCCGCGGATGAGTCACGTCGTTCCAGCCCAGGACGGTGGCGAATGCGTCCACCACCGCCCGCACCACCTCCTCGGGGCGTTGTCCGCGCTCCAGGCCGAGGGGGTTCCAGGTGCCCAGCCGTGCTCTGTCGCCGTGCCGGCCGGTCAGGTCCAGGTACAGCAGCCGTTCGGCGATGCGCCGGTGCGCCAGATAGGGAGCGGCTTCCCGGAAGCTGTCGCCGTGCGGATCGACGAACAGCGCGCCGTGTCCACCGTGGGCGAGGGCGACCATCTGCACCAGCGCCTGTGCCGTCTTGCCGTAGGTGGTCTTGCCCACCCGCACGCTGAACAACGTCTCGGCCAGCGGGGTGGCGATCAGCCGCTCGACCCCGTCCGGGCCAATGTGCCAGCCGTGTGGCATCACGTGGGCGTCGCCGGGCCGGTAGATGGGCAGGTCACCGACCAGCAGCGGCAACCGGCAGTGCCGGGTGACCGGTTTGAACAGGCCGGCGATCTCCTCCACCCGTACCCACGATCGGCGCGTGCCGGTGATCTGCCCAGTGGCCCAGCGTGCGTCGAACCCTCGCCGCCAAGGGCGGCTGTCAACATCCCCGAAGCGCCAGGGACCGATCCGGCGGCCCCGGCGGACGATGCGGGCACCGGCGGCGTAGATGTCCAGCGCGGCGGCGATGTGCCCCAGGCGCTTGTGGGCTCGGCCGATGCGGTCGGAGGAGCACCGCACCAGGATCTGGATGCGCACCAGCCCGNNCCGGCCGACTCCGCCAGTCTGCCCAGCGCCTTGGTCCGGTCGACCGGACGCGGCCGCGCCGACAGTACCGGGCGTCGGCCACTTCCGCGGCCGCCGAGCAGCTCGGCGAGCTGCTGACGCCAGGAGTCCTCGACCTCCAGTGCGGTCAGGGCGTCGCGGCGGGCCTGCCGCTGCGCCCGGGCCCGGGCGTCGGCCAGCACCTGCCAACGGCGTATCAGCAGATTCCAGCGGCCCACCGCCTGGAGATCGATGCAGATTTCCGCTCGATCGCCCAGGTCGGTGCGGAGCGTGGCCACGGCGTCCACCAGCGGCTGCAACGGGTCGGGCTCCAGTGGCACCTCTCGCAGCCGCTCGGACACCGGGCCGCGTACCACGAACTCCGCCCGCACCGTGTGCCGGGACCGTGAGGCGGGCGGCCGCCGGACGGGCATGACAGTCACCCCCCGGTAGGGCGTGCTGGCCAGCAGTTGTCGGGCCGAGGCCGGGCCCTCCACGATGTAGTCCAGTGGGCTGCCTCCATCGGCGCGCAGCTCGATCCGTACCGACCGCGACCGGCGTGGTGCCCACCACGGTCCGCTGGACGCCGCCCGCGTCAGCAGCACGGCATACCGCCAGATCTGCTCGGCGTCGGCCTCGAAACGCCGGCTGGGGGTGAGGCGATATCGCACCCGGCGACGGGACGCCGCAGCCGCCAGCCACACCTGCACCGCCTGACCGACGGCCAGCAGCACCGCCCCGATCAAACCCAAGAGCACCAAGTGGTCGGTGATCCACCGAGCGGCACCGACCACGGCCTGCACCAGCGCCCAACCGGCGCGCCACAGACCCTGCACGTCTTCGGAAGCAGCGGCGAACGGTGTGATGGTCAACGTACGGGCTCCCATCCGTGGTCGGTGCGGGCCAGCAACACACGGGCCGTGCGGCCCTCGCGGTACTGGCCCGACGGGTCGGCGCCGGCCCACACCAGGTGCACCACCACGCGGCCAGCGTCGGTTCTGCGGGCGATGCCGGCCTGGATCCGCACCCGTGTGTACAGGTGCCGGGCCGGGGCGGTGGCGGAGAAGTAGCGCGGCCACCGGACACGACCTGCGCCGGTGACGTCCGCGCGCCACACCTGCTCGGCCAGCGCGACCGCGTCGCGCTCCACCGAGCGAGGCAGATCAGCGGGCGACGAGTGCTCCAGTACGCATTGGATCGCCGCGTCGGCGCCAGGACCGTCCCCAGCCGGCGGCACGGGTGAGACGGTGTCCACCGCCGGGTCCGGCGGCTTCCCCTGCTTCACAGCCGGCGGCCGGTCGGACGCGGGCCGGGAGGCGCGGGGCAACGGCACCGCAGAATCGGTTTGAGCGGGCGTCGAACGCGCCGCCACGTGGGGCGCGTCGTGCGGGGCACGGACGAGCAGTATGGTGCCCAGGGCGGCCAGCAGCGCGGCGGCCAGCAGCGCCACCCCGGGGCGGCGGGAGAGGGCACGGCGGGTGGTCACAGGATGCGGGCTCCTCCCGCGAAGCCGTCCTCCCAGACCGGCTCGGTGCGCACCACGGTCCCCGGCCGCGGGGCGTTGACCATCTGTCCGCCCCCCAGGTAGATCCCGACGTGGTAGATCGTGGCGTCGCTGCCGGGGTTGTAGGCGAAGAACACCAGGTCGCCGGGCTTGAGCGCGGAAACGCCTTGGGCGGCGGGGATGCGGCGGCCGACCCCGGCCTGCGCGGCCGCGGTCCGCGGCAGCCGCACCCCGGCCTGCGCGAAGGCGTACAGGGTCAGCCCGGAGCAGTCGAACCCGGTGATGTGCGCACCGGACTTGCCGCCCGGGGAGCAGCAGACCCCTCGGCTGGGACCCTGCGCGGTGCCGCCGCCCCAGGAGTAGGGGACACCCCGTTGGGACAGGGCCGCCCGGATGGCCTTCTCCGCCCCTTTGCTCGCCCCCGCCCCGAACACCGACGAGACGCGAGCGAACCGGGTGTAGCGGTCCACCCATCGCAGCACCTCGTCGACGTAGGCGTGGGAGTGGTTGTAGGAGAACACCGCGTCCCGCAGTTGCGCGCGGTCGGCGAGGTTCCGCCCGTGGCCGCACAAGTACACTGCGGCGCCCAGGGCGGCGTCGTCCACGTTGTGCGGGCTGCGCACCCCGTCGCCGTTGCCGTCCCGCCCCATCGACTCCCAAGTGGAGGGCAGGAACTGGAGCGGGCCGACCGCGCGGTCGTACACCGCGTCGCCATCCCACCGGCCGCGGTCGGTGTCGGTGATGGCGGAAGTATTGCCGCCGGCGCCGCTGCCGTCGAGCCGGGGGCCGATGATGTGCGGGGTGACGTCGCCGCGACGGTCGATGGTGTGCCCGGCCGCATGGTTGGACTCCACCTTCGCGATCCCGGCCAGGATCGGCCAGGTCATCCCCCGGCACGTGGGCGCGTGCCGGGCGACACCGGTGGCCGCCTCCTGGTAGGCGGCCAGCATCCGTGCCGAGATCCCGGAGACGGCGGCGACCTCCTGCATGTCGGGGCCTTCCTCGACCTGGCCGGAGGCGATCATCAACGGCAGGAACACCACCGCTGCCACCCCGGTGGCCGCGCCCAGGGCGGCGGTACGGCGCAGCAGCTTCCTCACGTCTCACCGTCCCCGTCGTCCGGGCGCGCCCCGTACTTGAGCGAGCGTCCGTTTTCGTCCAGCCACAGATCCATCCACCGCCGCATGCGGTGAGCGTCCCGGATGGGCCTGGTCACCCCGTGGTAGGCCCGACGCACCGGCGCGGACATGCGCTGCAATCCGGCCCGGGTGTCCTGCTCCCACCGGTCGGCGATGTCCTCGTAGTGCCGCAGACGCCGATCCAGCCGGTGGGTCAGCTCGGTCTTCTTCTGTGGTGCGCGCGCCACCGCGGCGGGTAGACCGACGGTGGAGTGCCACACCAACCGGCCGGCGCGGGAGACCATCCGCCCGCCGCGGGTTCGGGACAGCCGATCGTGCAGCCGAGTCCCGATCGACTCCACCCCCTCGTTCTGCTCCCGATCGGCGCCGCCGATGATCTCGCCGGTGCGGCCGTCGACGATCAGCGAAGTACCGCCGCGGTCGTGCGCGGACGGCTTCCCCTTGCCGAGTTCTCGCGGCCCGGAGCCCGGGCGGGGCTTGCCGGCCCAGGCGTGGTGTGCGGCGCGCAGCGGAACGGACAACAGCGCCAGGCCGCGGCGCCCCTCGGCGCGGGCATCGGCCAGCAGCCCGGCCGGATCGCCGGGCAGTCCCTCACCCAGGGAGCGCAGCCCACCGGTCAGGCGGGCGCGCCGGTTCATCAGTGCGGCCTGCACCGGGAAGCCGCCAGGACCTGGCCCCGCTACCCTCCCGCCGGGCCAGGCGCCGGGGAAACGAGCCCCCGCCCCCAGGGACGACAGCGCCGCACCGGTAGCGGCGGCTTGGTCGCCCACCAGGTGGGTGCCGCCCACCTTCGCGTACCGCATGCGCAGAGCGAACTGCTGCCCCAGACCGCTCGCGCCGCGCAGTATCCGGCGGTGCACGGCGAGCAGGGTGATCGCCAGGCCGTCCAACAGCAGCAGGCGCTCCACCAGCACGGTGTTGTCGGTGTCGGTCAGCAGGGCCTGGGCGGCGATACCGAACATCGGGATGGAGATCGACAAAGCGAACATGATCACGGATGTGGTCATGAACAGCCCCAGCCACTTCCACAACACACCCCGGTTGGGGCCAGGCAGGATTGCCCACGCCAGCACCAGGCAGCCGACCGCGGCCGCGACGGCGGCCGAGAACTGCGTGGCCAGCATCACCACGGCCATCGACAGCACGACCAAGGCCAGGACACAGACGGCAATCAGTAGGAACAGCGCCCCCAGCACCCGGTCCCAGGACAGGGAGTTCATATAGCGGATGGCGACCTTGCCCGCCTCCCCGTGCTTCTCCATCAGCTCGGACTGGGCCTTGCCGTCCTCGAATTCTTCGGGGGAGATGCCGTCGCTGTTGGGGCAGTACTCCTCCGCCACGCCGCCGAGATCACGGCACGGGTCGTCCTCGTCGCGAGTGAACTTGTAGTCCAGCCCCTTGACGTAGTCCCTGTGGATCGACGTGCCCCGCTCAAACAGCTGCCCGAACTGCAGCAGCTGGTGGGGCTGGACCACCAGGACGTCGGTGAGGATCCGAGTGATCGGCTCGGACACGTCTTTCGCGGCCGGGGCCCGCTTGCCGGACAGACACAAGTCCCGGGCGGGCCCGGAGACCGCTTCGCAGTCCTGCCGCCGCTTGGCCCGCTCCACCTCTTCCGCGTCTCGGTCGTCGGCAGGTTGCTTGTCACGGCAGGCCCTCTGGGCCGGGCCGGCGACCAGATCGCACGGATCGTCGCGGTCGCCTGTCTCCCGGCCGCTGTTGGCGGTGATGACGGCGGCCTCCAGCGAGGCGCGCTGTACCTGCTGCACCGGCCCGTCGTAACCGAGCAGCACATCGGGACGGACCAGCACGGACGCGGTCATCGCCGAGATCAGCAACGTCAGTCCGATCTCGCCGAACCCCCGGCCGGGCCTGCCACGCATCACCATGATCAGGCCGACGGCGAACGCCCAGGCCAGGAACAGCGGAGCGATACCCAGCGGCTCCACCACGTGCTCCTGGTAGGCGTCGGAGACAGCCTGGGCGGGAGCGATCAACTTCTCCAGCACCGGATACCGGTACACCCAGTCGACCAGCCAGCAGCAGGCACCCACGATGGTCCGCGACAGGGCGAATAGGCCCGACATCAAAAACCGCATCGTGGTGTCCTCGACGCCGTCGCCGCCGCCGGTCAGTTCGTACTTGTCCAGCCGTAGTCCGTCGGCGGTCTTGACGTTGAACGGCCCCAGCAGGCCACTGTCGCCGCCGTCGGCCAGGTGGAGCGAGGCGTCATCGGCCCATGCCGGGCTGCCGATTGTCAGCGCCACCACGGTCAGGGCGGCACCGAGGGCCGCCCCGCGCCACACGATGCCGGACCATGCCCTCATTGCCGCCTCCCGGCCGCCCGGCGGATCCCCCACCACAGCGAAACCGTCGCGACCACCACGGCGACCGTCACGGCCGTCTCCACCTCCCGCTCCCCCTCGGTCGGAGGGACGCGTTCGGCATCGGGCAAGCAATACTCCCGAGCCGGGCCGGCGATCAGATCACAGGGGCCGCCCCGGCCCGGATCGGTCTTGGTGGCGACGCTGGTGGGCTCCTCCAGAATGATCGCCGCCGCACCGCCTTGGTCGTTCCCACGCGGACACCAGCCGTCCACGCCCACCGCCGACGCCACCAGCAGGCCGACCGTGGCTGCCGCACCGGCCACCCACACGGCCGGCCGGCGACATGTCGAGCTCGTCGACCGCCGCATCACCGGGCTCCCGCCAATGCGGAGTCGGTGCCCTCGGCGCGAACCTCCCCGGCCGCAGACTCCTGCGCGGGGTTCGGCGCGGGCGGGGCGCCCTCGCCCGGGGTGGTGAAGATGCCGCTCTCCAGCCGCGCCAGCGCAGGCACCAGAACCTGGAAACGGCCGATCTGCATCCGCGGGTCGCGCCCCAGCATCTCCCCGGCCCGGTCGGCCACCCCGATAGGGGACAGCTCGCTGGTCACCAGCCGCACCAGCTCCTCGTCCGGCGTCAGCCCCAAAAACTCCAACCCCCGGCGGGCGAGCACTTCGTCACCGGTGCGGGCCAAGAATCGGTACGCCAACAGGCCGCGAATGGTCTCGTTGCCCAACTCGAGCACATCGTGCCCGCCCAGACCGATCCCGGCGCCATGCTTGCGGCCGTCGTGCACCACCTCGTGGACCAGCGCCAGCCCTTCGGTGCTGCTGGTAAGCCAGTAACACTCGTCCACGGTGATCAACGTGAACTGTTCGGGCTGGGCGAAAGCGATCTGGCGGCTGAGCGCGGCGACCAGGTACAGCACGGCCCGGCCGATGAGCGCCTCGACCGGCTGCTGCCGCAACAACTCCGGATGGGTGACCGCCTCTCGCGGCGGCAGGGTCAGACCGGTGGTGGTGATGACCACGAGATCCGAGTTCAAGTCGGTGAGACTGATCGGCGGCAGAGCGGGGTCGAACACCATGGCGGCCAGCGGGTCGTCGCAGACCACCCGCAGCAGGTCGCACACGGTGGCCGCGTCCTGCGCACGCGGCCCCGTCTCCTGGCGGGCCATCTCCTCCAATGCCCGCAGCACCTGGCTCATCGACGGCTCGGGGCAGGCCGCCGCCTGGGCAACGGCCCGCTTCACCACCGCTCCCTGGGCGGTCATCGGCCCGACTCCCAGCTGCAACGTCAGATAGGACAGCGCGTAGTGCGCTCCGGTCGCGACGGGAAAGATCCGCAGCGGGTCGATGGACAACTCGGCCGCCGCCGCATCGACCACCTGGCACCGACCCGGAGCGGCAGCAGCCGCGAACGTGGCCCACTCACGGATCGGAGTACGGTCGATGACGATCGCACGGCCACCGCGGTCCACCACCGCCGACGTGATCAACTTCAGCAGTACGCTCTTGCCCGCCCCGAGCTCGCCGGCCACCCCGAACGATGCCGAAGCGGTCTCCTTGGGGGCATTGGCAATGTCCAGCAGAACCGGCCGGACGGTGCCGCAATCCAGGCCGACACCGATCATTTGCCCGGACGGGTCGCCGAACTGGCCTCCATAGAACGCCCCGGTCATCGCCCAGTCCTCGCTGAGTTGGTACTGGGTGAACTCCCGCACCGGCGCGGGCGTGGCGGCACCCGGCAGGCCCAGGGCGAACAAATGCTGCTGCGTACCGATCGGCCGCACCAGCCGGTAGTCGGCCCCGCTCATCTGCTTTGCCAAGGATCGGGCACGCTCGTCGCAGGTGCGGGCGTCGCCGCCCCACACCGTCAGCACGGTCACCGCCTGAACCTCGACCTCCACGGAGGAACGGGACACCCGCGCGTCCAACTCACCCAGATCTCCGGCTGCGTCGTACATCTCCTCCGGCAACCCGATGCTGCTCTGGGCGTCGTACTGCTCGGCTTGGTCCATCAGCTCGCGCTTCTTGCGACGGACCTCCTGCTTGACCTTCTCCGCCGGAACCAGTCGCAGGTCGCACACGAAGTCGACCGGATAGGGAAGCAGCTCCAACTGCGCCAGAACATCAGCCGCCTCGGCAGGCGCTGCGGCGGGCATCTCCGCCAGCGCCAAGTGGGCCTGGTAGCCGATGCCCGCCTGCGACTCCACCTGGAGCCACACCCGCTTCACCGGGGACGGTGCCGTTCTCCCGCGTCGCAGCGTGCCCGTCCTCCGCTCCGTGCGCTGCTCACCGGATCGACCCTGACCGCCCTCCAGCAGCCGAACTTGCCCCAGATCCGCGTACGACGGCGACCGCAGCACCCCGTTGACGACGCGACCACCCCAGGAGGAGCTGTCGGCGGCGTGCACCAGCAGCGGTTCCTCCAACCCGCGGTGCACCGCGTGCTGAACCATCCACACGATTTCGGCCGGGCGGGCCGGGCGCATCTCCAAACCGCTGCCCAGCTCCNNCACTGCCGATACGCGGCCACCTCTCGTGCCGGCACCGGGGCCGGCGCCAACCCCAACAACCCCGAGAGTTCCGCCCACGTCGACCCCAGCGCGGCGGACAACTCGGCTCGGGCGCCGGAAGCGGCCAACGGAACCGCCAGCCACACGGTGCGCTGATGCATCTCCATCTCGGCCAGCAAGTCCAGTTGGGCATGAGCGACCTGCGCCCAATGCGGGTGCCGGTCCAGGTCGACGCCCTTGAGCGTGCGGGAGACCACTTCGCCCGGATCCAACTGTGCACACAGACCGAACACCCGCGCGGCCCCGGGCAGCGACCGCACCATGGTGGTCACCCGACTCAGCAGGTCCTCACGCTGTCGGCGCTCCATGTACGGGCTGCCCTGCGGCTCGACTTTCCAGATCGCCCACACGGTCCCGGTGGTGGACCACACCAGGTGGTCGACGATGTGACGGATCGGAACACGCATTAGTGATCTCCTCCGGAGCTCGCCTGGAGCATGCGCTGCAACGTGGTGGGCGCCGGACCAGCGGCCTTCATCGACCGGTGCGGCGGCCGGTGTCTCCGCCGCGAGCGCCCGGCCCGGCTTTGCGTCCTCTTCTTCGGGCGGCCTTGAAAACCGTGCGTCGCACGCACCCCGCCGGACGTCTCGACGAAGGTGGGGAGAGAACCAGGATCGGTCTCATCCACCACGAATTCGCCGTAGAGCAACCGCGGCCGCCGCTCCCGGGCGGCCCGCCCGCCGATCCGCCCACACCGCGGCTGCACCGCCAGCTCCAGCAGGCCCGCTGCCGCGTACATGGGGGACCGGCCGCCGATCTTGGGATTGCGCGCGGCCCACACCGCCACTCCCCACGCGGCCACCGGCAGCGGTCCCAACGTCGACCACCAGGAGAACGTCTTGATCAAGACGAAGGCGCCGACGAACGCCACGCCCAACTGAGTTGGGGTATACGGCCCCAGCGGCAACGTCCAGTCGCCGATTTTGCCCAGCACCCACGGGTGTCGTCGGGCTCGGGTGTAGGTGCGGCCCGTCCTTGACCGCACGGCCGCGGCCGTCACGCCACTCCACCACCCTCGACCCCGATCGGCCCGGTCGAGGGGATACCGGTGACGACACGATCGACCGGGATTCGCTCCAAGCGCACGCTTTCGACGGTGGTGATCTCGTCCTTGACGTCGTCCCGCAGATCCTGGCGGGAGTCGTAGATCCCCAGACAGAGCACCATGCCGATCGCCGCGCCGATACCGGCCTTGACGCTGAACTTCCGACCGATCTGCACGACGACCAGGGCTGCCAGAATGAGCGCCAGCCCTTTGTCGGTCCACCCCTGGCCCACGTCCAGCAGGTGGTCGCCCATCTCCTCCAGCGCACCGGCCAATATCATTTCCTCGGTCACCGCGTCACCTTCCTGCTGATCTCCAGACCGGCCTCCACCTCGGCGATCTCCCAGCGGCCATCCCGAGCGGTCAACCGCAGCGCATACGACAGCGGCCACTGCCCGCCGCCGGTATCGCCGGCCGTCACCTGAGCGCGGACCCGAGCCTGGGCCCCGTCTTCGACCGGACGGTCACCGGTGCCATCGGCGGCGCTGACCCGCTCCACCCGGACTGCGGTGTACGGAGCCGAGGGGGCGGCCACAACTGCGCCGGGAGCCAGGTACCGATCCACCCCGCCGTCGCCGCTCAGATATGCCGACAGGAACTCGCGCACCGTCACTTCCAGCGCCGAACCGGGCTCCACGTCGGTGCCGTAGGGCGAGGCGGGCAGCTCGGCCGTCTGCGGCCCGGCCACCTCGGCCGGAGCGGCGGCCACCGCCAGGGCCTGGCGGCCGCCCGGTGACGTCGCATCGTCTGCGGTCATCACCACGGGAACGGTGAAGAACCGAACCGCCGCCCACTCGCCGCTGGCTGTGCCGCTGTTGTCATCCTCGGAGACGTCGGCCGACTCGAACTGGGCCGCGACCGTCACCGACCACGCACGGGAGTGCAGCCGCTCACTGTCCACGGCAGCCACCTGCGTCGCCTTCGGCGGTGCCTCACCCCACTGCGGCAGCTCCACTTTCGGAGCCATCGCCCGCACCGCTTTAGCCGCAGCGCTCTGCGACCCTTGGGATTCCTGGCCGCTGTTCAGCCACAGGCCGACGAACAGCTCCGCGTACCCGGCAGGATCCTTGCCGGGAACTGGCCGCACGGAGGAACTTGAGACAGGCCGTGTCGTCGGGGTGTCGGCCAACCAGGTCGCGGCCAAAGCCAGCGGACCACACAGAACTGCCCCCCAGACTGCGGCCCGCACAACGGCCAGTCGGCCGATGCCCGGCCGAGCACGAGAAGAGTGGCCACTGTCGGGACGCGCAGCGACGCCCGATCCGCGGCCACGACGACGAGCGGCAAACATCCGCGGCTCCTTGGCACACAAGCGAAATCAGGTATGCGGCCACTCTTCGCCCGGCCACTTACCGCACTGCTTGCCGCTGCCACACTGCGGCCGTCACGAGGCCATAACAGGCTCTTCGGTAAGCGGCCACTTCGCCTCCGGTAAGCCTTTCGGTAAGAACCGAGTACCGGCCGTTCCTCCTTGGCCGCGGCTGCTTACCGCAACACCATGTCAGCGATGTGGCCGCACTGACCGCGCGGCCAACACGGAGACGGTCACTTCCACGTCGAGAAGCGGAGCAGAACCCCCGTGGGGGACCCTGGCCGCCCGCTAGAGAGTCAGCGCTCCCCCGCTCTGGGCACCCGGAGGTCCCAACGGCCTCGGCCCATGCCGCAACATCCACAGCAACCCGGCACATGGAGAGCCGCGCCGCGCGTTGCGGGACCTCGAGTTGGCCGAAGCCGGGAAACGAAACCTGCACCACAGACAGGAACAGGGCGTGGCGCCAGCGTCGAGGCGTCACTGCATAGGTGGGTCAACTCGTCAGTGATACGTGGTCTGTGGCCCCTGTGCCGACTGGCCAGCGTGGGCCGGTGGCCGCGTCGCGGCACCACGCATACTGGCGATGCGGTTCGACGGTCAGGCCGTAGTCGTACAGGTCCGGCTCACCCAAGGCCTGCCACTGATCCCACGCGCGTTCCAGCTCCTCGGCTAGGCGCCGGGGCCCTCCCTGGCAGGCGACCGCCTTCTCGTCATCACGCAGGGTCAGGGTGGCCCAGGAAGAATCACCGTCGTGGAGCCATGCATATGCCCCACCATCGCGTGCTGCTGTGCGGATATGCACCTCGGGCAGGGCAACCCGCAGAGCGAACAGCAAGTGCACGTCTTGGTGAAGGCGTTGTATGTCCCGGACGAACGGCCGGTCCGCGTGCTCGGGTAGGCCGGCACTGCGGATCTGTTTCCAGTCCCGGCCGGGATGGACGCCCCGGGTGGGCATGAACTGGGCCAGTCCCTGCACCCAGCCGCTGGCCGACCGTCCGTCCTCGGCGACGGTGAGCGCGACGTGCCCCAGCCGCCCCCAGGGGGTGACGATCCGCCCGCCGGGCCGGGTCTGTTCCACCCAAGCCCACGGCACCTTCTCCACCGCATAGGTGGCGATCACCCGGTCGTACGGGGCGCCCTGCGGCCGACCGGCGGAGCCGTCACCGACTTGCACGGCCACCTCGGCACCCACCGCGGTCAGGCATGCATGGGCTGCGTCGACCAGCTGCGGATCGACCTCGACGCTGACCACCCGTCCTGGACCCGCCCGATAGGCCAGCAGGGCCGCGTTCCAACCCGTGCCGGTGCCCAACTCCAGCACCCGGTGCCCCGGCTCCAACAGCAGGGAGTCGAGCATGTCCACCACGACCGCCTGACAGGACAGACTGCACGACGCCCGGCCGCCGGTGACCTGGGTGACGGTCGGGTCGTCCGGCCCGGCGTAGAGTTCGGCCGCCCACCGGTCCGGGGCGGCCATCCGGTCCACCGGCACATAGACACCGGCGGAGCTGTCCCAGTGCCAGAGCCGGGCGGGGGCGAACAGGTGCCGGGGCAGTTCCTCGACGGCCCGGCGAATCCACGGGGACCGCTCGGGCCACTGGCCGCGGCGCTCCATGGCCTTGGCCAACCGGGCGCGCCGCTCGTCGAGGAACACGATCAGTCCTTCTTGTGCTTGCCGTTGCCCGGAGGCGGGGTGGGTACCTGCCCGTCGGCATTGCCGGGCGGCGGGGTGCCTTGACCGGGATCCGGCTCCGGTTTGCGGTGCTCGCCCATGACAACCTCCTGCGGTCGACGCGACGTTGCCATCGTGGCGCACCCTTCTTCCTATGTCAGGAGAACACTCGGTAGTGACCGGATCGCGTCACGTCATGATGTGTGCGTCGAGGCCATCGCACGCGCGGGGCGCAGGAACGTCCCGCCGACGCATCTCGCGGTTCGCGACGCCTGTGCCCGGCGACGGACGGTCTTGATCGGACTCGGGGCCGCGAAGCGCGGCCCCGAGGTCACAGATCCATCCAGCCGAACCGACCCGTCCGGTCGTCCAGTGCACTCCACACCGCTGCCGACGCGCCGCGTTGCTCCAAGTCCTCCAGCACCGCAGCGCCCAAGGGCACCTCGGCGGCGAACTGCTCGACCAAGGGGTGCTGACGCACCATCGTCTGTAGATCGGCAATGCGCTGGGTCAAGGCGCGTGGCCCGGCCCCGGTGAGAACGAACAGCACCCGTGGAAACACCGGATAACTGCGCTGCCAGGCCGCGGCGACCGTCGGCCTGGAGGTCGCCGCGTGCCGCCCCGAAGGGATGGGGGGCGCGCTGTGGAACCGCGCGTAGGCGATCAGCTTGGAGGCGAGCTGCTCGCTGGACTGGGTGGCTCGATCGACTTCGACGAACGCCCGCAGCAACGCCCGGCTCGGATGAACGCGGGTGTAGCGCAGCAGCGCGTCGGCGACCAGCATGCGCCGGCCGTCGGCGGCCCCGTCGCGGATCGGGTGACTGACTTCGGGGGTCCAGTCCAGTGGGGAAAAGTCGTCGCCGCGGGCCTGGGCGTCGGCGAGAAAGGCCAAAGCGGTGCGCGTGACGGTCAGGGTGTGCAGGCTGCGCATCCCCATCGCGCTTCGACCGGCGCGGTGGGGACGTCGGTCGACGAACTGTGGCCACTGCGCCACGGTGGCTCGCCCCTGGTCGGTCAGGAACCACACGCTGGGGCGGTGGTACAGGTCGATGGAAGCCGCCAGTTCGTCGCGACGCAAGGCACGCAGGCATTTGCGCAGGTACTCCGGGTGCGGCCGAGGAGTGAGCATGCGCAGCAGTTGGACCGTGGTGGCGGCCCGGTGTTGGAACAGGCAGGCGAGGACCTGCTCGCGCACGGGGGCGGTGCGGCGCGGTGCGGTGTCGGCCGCGCTGTGAGGCATCGAGGATCTCCTCCCGGCAGGGCCCGCAGCGCCGTGGCTGCGGAGGTCGCGAGGGCGTGGCACACGGGATGCACCCTCGGTCTCTACCTCACCCGTCGTTCTTACCGAGGCGCTTACCGCCGTCGTCGGGACGGTGTATCGAAGCGGCCACGGTTGCGGTTACCGCCGAGCCACGGGTGCAGCGATCGGAAGGCGCGGCTTACCACGGGTTCGAGACGAGGCGGACAGCACTGATGGCCGGCCCGTGCGGACATCGGTCCGCACGGTGGAGAGGTGGTGAGTCTCTCCGTACCGGCCATCAGGCGGCAACCGGTCCTTATCAGGACGCGAGGTCCTGACGTGCCGGGCTTCGTCATCTCCCGACCGGCTGCCACGTCTTACGGTAGCCGAGCTCTGCGACGCGGCTCGGCGATGGGCAGGTTACGTGCCCTGTCGCTTGGCCGCGGCCTCTTCCAGGCGGCTGCGGCGCCATCTTTTCTGACGTCGTCCCTTGCCGGCCGCGGACGGCACGAGGGCGTCCGGCTCCTCGAGCTCCGGCAGCCGACCGCGGGCGAGGGCACCGTTGAAGCTGTTGGCGCTGCTGTAGCCGAACAGCGGCGCGGCCTGTTCGGCGCTCCAGAGCTCGTCGCCTTCCGTCTGGCCCTCGGACACCAGCCCCAGCCGCCGGCCGACCGCCTGGACGGTCCGCCGCTTCCAGGCCTTGCGCGGGCCTCGACTGCCGGGGACCTCTGCGTCCGGCGTCTCGAGTTCGGGAAGGTTGCCCTGGGACAGCGAGCTGGAGAAGCTTTTGACGCTGCCGAAGTTCAACAGGGCGGCCACTTGCGGTGTCACCAAGAGCTCGTCCGGGTCCCCGTCCCAGGAGACGTCCGGCAATTCGGGCAGCGTGCGCTTGGATCCGGCGTGCCGGCCTCGACCGGGCCGCTTGAGGTCCCAGGCGATGACGGTGAGGAGCTTCCACCGCATGCGGCCGCGGCGACCGCTGGCCGTCGTCGACGTCTCGTCGGGGTCGGGGAAGAATCCCGGTTGGTAGATCGTGCTCTTGTTCTTGTAGCCGAGCATCTCGGCGATCTGCGAGGCGGTGAGCAGGTCGCCGAGTCGGGCCGCGACGTCGTCGTAAGGCCAGTGCTCGACTCCGTTCACGGGGCGCGAGTCCGGAAGCCCGGCGACGCCGTGGCGCCGGCACCACTCGTCGACTGCCCGGGGCTCCAGGCCGAACTCTTCGGCGATCCGGGCGCCGTCCACGAGCTGAGGACTCGCGGGCTGGGACATCGAAACCTCACAAGGGCATGGTGACAGAGGCCACACCGACCCCGGTGCGACAGGTTCAATAATGCCGAAAACCGGGGTGGTGTGTCCAGCCGCACGCGAAAGTCCGCCCTTTCTACTCGGGAATCAGGCAGACTCCGAACGCGGACGCCCGCTCTTCCAGCGCGGCGTAGGCCATGGCCGCTGGCGTGTCGTCCCACAGAGCGAAGACCAGACAACCAATTGCATCACTGCGGTCCTGACCTGTCGTCCCCCAAGGGCTGCCAGCCTGGGCACACCATGCCGCCACCGCGGCGTCGTCCAGATCCTTGCATCGCCGGATCACGTCCTCGGTCATCCGCTGGATGCCCTCGCACCACTGGGCGTGTCCGGCGCGCAACAGGTCCAGCAGCCGGTCGGGGTCGCCGGTGTTCGCGGCCGCCGCAGCCAAGTCGAGCAGGTACCGGGTCGCAATCGAATCCGTCATCGTCGTTCATCCTCCATCGTCTGGACACAGGGCAGGAAGGGTGCCGTACCGGTGGCCGGGTCAGCACAGGGCGCAGGACGCCAGCCCGGCCGACCGCCGGGCCAGATCGACCGCCTTGCGGGGTGGTCGAGCCAGAGCGGCGCGGACCTGAGCCACCAGGGCGTCGAACTCCGGACCGCTGTCGTCGCAGACGACACCGGGGTCGGGAGCGTCGGGGCCGGCGGCAAGGTGGATGAGGTCGTGGATCCGGTAGTCGGGACGGAAGGAGTCGCCGCGAACGGTCTCGACCTCGTCGTACAGGGCGGCCAGCCGCGGCCGCCGCCCGACGGCCAGCAGCAGATCCCGCTTCGATCCGAACACGCAGTACGAGCAGGAGCAGCGGCTGGTGCCAGCCCAGTCCCCGGCACCGGGAACCGAGTCGTACGTCCACGCCCGCAGATCGGGGTGGTCCTGACACCACTCCAGCACCGCCGGGGTGGACCACGTCAGGGCGGGAAGCCACTCGTCGACGACGCGGGCACTGTTGGTCAGCACGTTCCGGTAGGGCACCAGCTTGCTGCGGTCGCGGCTCTCCTCCCGCCGCAGCCCCATCACTTTCAGGATCCGCATCGGCCGCCCTGTCTCCTTCCGATGCCGGGTGACGAACGGGGTCCAAGCTGCGGAGACCACCGATTCCTTCGCGCACTTGGTGCAGTACCGGCTGCCGCGGCGCGGGAAGCGGCCGTAGGCGGCGATCTCGGTGAGCAGCGAGTGCGGCAACCGCCCACCGTCGGGTGCCGGCAGGGTACGGGTGACCTCGATGTGCCGATCGGCGGGCAGGCCGAACGCGGCGCTCTGGCGTGCGGCGAGCTCCGACACCCCCGGCCACCTGTCACCGGCGTAGGTGACCGCCGGCCATTCCAGTAGCCCCAAAGAGGCGTGGTAACTGCGTACCCGGTCGACCACACCGGCGACGCGGGCCGCCTCCATGGTCAGCCACATCATCAGCGCGCTGTCCTTGCCACCGGACAGCTGCGGGGCGATCAGGTCGTAATCGATCAGGTCCGGCGCGGGGGCCTGGGTAACGGTACCGGCGGGCAGGCCGAAGGAAGACACAAGACACCTCCGAAATCGGTCGGGAGAGCAAAGACAGGGGGCGGGCCCGGCCCNNGCGGGCCGGGCGACGGGACAGCCGCAGACCAGGGGGAGAGTGGTCAGCCGACCGGTAAGGCCACGAGGCGGCCGACGTGGGCGGCCCACTCCTTCTCGAAGCGCTTCTGTTGCTTGTCGCGGACGTAGGCCGGGGCCGTGACCAGCAGCTCCTCCACGGTCGGCAGGACGTCGCGGCGGTGGCGCAACCAGGTGCGCACCATGCCATGGGCGGGGTCCGTCTGGACGGAAAGACCATGGCGGGCGGAGGCAGTCTCCAGCCGGCGCCCCACCTGGGCCCGGGTGCCGAGGGCGAGTTGCTGCACCGACCGCAGGGCCGGGGCGCGGCGGGCGGGGTTGTCCTTGGCCACGGGCAGGATGCGCCGCACCCGGTACAGCGCCCACGGGCAATCCAGTTCGCGTGCGAAGGCATCCAGCACGGGCCGGTCGGCCGGGGCGGCCGGGTCGAACCGCTCCAGCAGGCTGCTGACACCGAACAGTTTCGCGTTGGGATTGAGGCAGGTGGCGACGTACTCCAGGCGCAGCACCCGCCCGGCGATGTCGGGGAAGGCTCGCATCCGCTGCAGGTTGGCCTCCATCGCGCCCATGGAGATCGGGTAGCAGCAGAACCAGCAGTAACTTTTGCGCCAGCGGACGCCGAACCGCTGGTGCAGGTATTCCTCGCAGTCCCGTCGGCCCCAGCCCCACTCAATCAGCGGGAACCGGCCGGTGCGCACCGGGCTGTCGCCGGCTGCGGCGTCCCGGACTGCCCGGCTCGCCTCGTCGGCGTTGAACCCCATCAGCTGCACGAACGGCCGGCCGCCCGTGGCGGTGGGGATCCACCGATCACCGACGCTGCCCTTGGCGCGAATGCTGCACCGCCGAACACCCCCTTGCTGTGGGACGGTGCCGTTGGCCTCCATCTCGTCCCACAGCGTCCAGGCGCCGCGTGCGATCAGCCGCTGCGGGGAGCGGGAGTCGTCCAGGACCTCGATCCCGGCCCGGTCGGATTGACCCGCTCGCGCGAGCTGCACCAGTCGCACCCCGTGCTCGCGCAGCAGCGGCAGCATGTGCCGCTCGGCGTCGGCCAACGTATCCGGCCACTCGTTCCCAGTCGCCATGTGGACCACGGCGGTGCGGTCCAGGTCCACGCCGTGTGCGGCGGGGTCCTCCAGGATGCGGGCGATCATCGCGGTGGAGTCCACGCCCAGCCCCCAGTTGACGACGGTGTCCACGGTGCCGGGCAACTCCAGACCGGGCAGCGTGGCGTGGAGCGCGGTCATGACACGGTTCCCAGTGCTGCCGGGAGAGCGGCGGGCTTGGGGTACGGAAGAGAGGCCAAGGCGATACGGACGGCGGTGCGCTCGGCGCGGGTGCGGCCGATCCGCAGGGCGTACCGGTAGCAGCCCGGGTGTCGACGGCGGGTGGCACCGACCTCGTTCAAGGCCTGGGCGAGCCAGACACGAGGAGATTGACCCCGAGCCCGGGCCCGGGCCCCGAGGGCGACCAGTCTCCGCTCGACCGCCGCGGCCCCCTGTTCACCCCCGGTCGCCTTGGCCGCGGACCGGGCGGTGAGCGCCGTCCCGTCCGGCAGCAGGATCTGGGTGCGGGACGTGGAACGGCCCAGGTGCTCGAACCCCAGCGCCTGGTACACCACCCCTGCGTGACCTGGGGTTATCAGGTGGGTGCCATGGGCGGTGCGACGGCGGTACGGCATCGGGTCGGCGAAGGTGACGATGCCGCGCACGCCTTGGGCGGCGGCGTGCCGGAACGAGGCCGCGCAGAACCACGACTCGCCGTTGGCCGCCACCTCATCCAGCAGACACAGCCGCGAGAAGTCCAGTGACTCCGCAACCGGTTCCAAGCCGGGGAAGACGTTGGTGAGGGCGCGCCTATTCATCGGGACGGACAGCACCATCACGCCGACCATTCGGCCGGGCAGGCCGCCGGTGGCAGGGTGGCGGACGTCGACCATGGCGTAGCGGAACACGGCCGGCGGCAGTCCGGTCAGGTAGTGGTGGGCTTCCAAGAACGCCCGCACCGGCTTGTCCTCGGCAAGTGGGACGACCTCGTAGCGGTCGGGGTCGAAGCCGCCGTCGTGGCGATGCCGCCAGGTGTGACGGCCCAGACTCCAACGCTGTGCCCAGTCACCATCGAACAGAGCGTCCTGTCGCATGCCGCTCACCGGGCCCTCCCCGCTGCGTGCAGCAGTTCCGCCACCTGCTCCCGCCAGGCCAGCGCGTACCGCAGACAGTTGCCCTCGTGGGAGTGCGTGGGGGAGCAACCCGGTTCGTGCGTGCCGGAGACGCTCCAGGCCAGCGAGTCCGCCGACACCACGCCGCCGGACACACACGGCACCTCGGCCAGCAGCCGCAACCCTGTGATCTTGAAGCCGAACGCGTGCAGCCGCAGCCCGGCCCTGGCGAGGTCGTCCAGCAGCAAACAGACCCGCACCACATTCGGCCGCCTGCAGATACTGCCCACTCCGACCACCGGCTCAGCGGTCAGGTCGATCCCGGCCTCGTGGTAGAGGTCGATGCAGCGCAAAAACTGGTGGTGGGTCCAGCCCTGAAGGACCGGGATCACCCGAACACCCCGCAGCATCGCCCGCAACTCCAACACCGAGGCGACGGTGCGCTCCTGGTGCTCGCGCACACTCAACCCGGTGCGGGCGATCATCTCCGGCTCACACATCCAGTCCTGCGGCGCCACCATCTCCAACCGGCCGACCTCCTGGTGGCAGCGGGCCACCATCTCGGCATAGGCGTCGGCCGGGGTGCGCCAGGTGCCGTACAGCGACAGCTCGCTGAACCCGCCGGAGTCCAACATCCACGGGCCCAGTGCCTTCGGCAGGGTGCGACGCCTGGCCAGTCGCCGGTAGGACACGCACAGCGGAACATCGGTGTGGGCCAGCCACGACGGCTGGTGTGTGCCGAGCCAGAACCGCGGCACGGCAGGGAAGGCTTCTGTCTCTACAGTGGACATGCCGATCCTCATCTCGTGTTGCGACGGAAGGGGATGGGTGATGGGCGGCGTGCCGGGGGTTGCGGCCCCGGCACGCCGCACGCTGGGGTGATGCAGGCGCGCCGGACAGGGCGTGCTGGGGTCAGCGGGTCGGTGGGGTCGATGCCCGACCGGGGTGGTCGGCCCGGCTCTGCGGGGTGATCAGGGACTCCACCGCGGCGAAGGCGTCGCGCCAGGCGGCCAGTTCCTTCGCGCAGGCCACGAGCCGGTCGCGGTGGGCGTACAGCTCCCGCCGTTCGGCGAGGGCACGCTGCGCGCCGTTTCCATCGGCCAGCGTGTCGGTACAGGCCACCAGCACGTTGGGCCCCAAGTCCCAGACGATGGCGTTGACCGCGCAGCAGGCCGCGGCGAGCGGGTCGATCTCGCCCATGGACCAGCCGTAGTGCCGAGGGTCGCGGCCCGCTTCGCGCAGGTGCTGAGCCAAGGCGCGGAACAGCCCTCCGGTGCCGGCGGCGGGTTCGTCGAACCACTGCCCCGGTTTCAGGTCCTCCCCGGTGCCCAGGGTGAAGCGGGCCATGACGGCGGCGATGTCGGGCGGGGTGTGGTACTCGCCCAACACCTGCCGGGCGCCATGGGAGCGCAGCCCCGTCAGCACGGTGCCCAAGAGGTCGACGTCGCAGCGCCACAGCGGTTCCGGGTTGCCGGTCAGCTCCAACTGCCCGTCCTCGAGGGCGGCGTGGGCCACGGCGTACACCGCGCGCAGACGCCGGGCGTCCGGCTCCTGTTCCAACCAGGTGTGCAACGGGGTGGCCCAGTGGACCAGTTCGGGGCGGCGAATCCACTGCATCGCCCACACCCGCTCCAGCACCTGCCACAGCTCCTCGGGTTTCAGGGCCAACAGGTGGGCGGCGACGTCGGGGCCGTGATGCGGCTGGGATATCTGGGCCAGGGTGGCGACGACTCCCAGAGGGATGCCGTGGCCGCTGTCGGTGGAGGCGTGGTGCCAGGCGCGGACGACGCGTTCGGTGATGCGGTCGGCCAGGCGCCGGGGAGTGAGGCCGCGTGCGGCGCGACGGGTCCGCGCCTGGTGGGAGGTCGCCGGGGACGGAATCGTGGCGGGGCGCGGGCCCGGTCGGGGTTCGGCAGAGGGCTGGGCGAACAGGTCGAGCTGATCCATCACGGACCTCCGGAAGGAAAACAGGTCGGGGTGTCTCGATGCCGGGGGAGGGAGAGCGGTCGTACGGGCCGCCGGGGGCCGGTGACCGGGCGGCGCAGCCGGCCCCACCGGGCATCCGTTACCGGGGTTCGTCAGGCCCGCCGCTCGCTGCTGTCGGTGGTGTTCAGGGCCTTGCCGTCGACGTCGACGTACAGCGGCACCGTGCCGTCGGGCTGGACGATCCGGTCGTCGGCCTCGTCGGTGAGAATCCACACCGCCACGGCTCGCATGCGAGGGTCGAGCTGGGCGAGCACCAGCACTCCGCCGATTTCGACGCCGCGCAGAGTGCCGCTGTGGGGGTCGGTAACGGCGCGGAAGACCGCGCTGCGGTTGGCCTGCTCGCACCAGATCGTGTCGGGAAACCGGTGGGGGAGGGCCACGAGGTGGGTCCGACCGCGCTTGCCGATCTCCTCGACGTACAGGCGGTAGCCCTCGTCGCCGCGTTCACCGCCGGGCCCGTAGTAGAGCCGGACGGCCTCGCGGTCGTCGACGGGCGGCCGATCGGGGATGCCTTCGTTTCCGAAGACATTGCCCCAGGAAGCGCGGACGTGGTCGGCGAGGGCGGACATGGCCGAGCCCTCATCGGCCCACAGCGTGACTTCGACGGTGCGGCGGTCCCAGCGACGCAGCATCCACACGCGGCCGGTCGGCTTCGGGGGAACCAGGGCCGTCACGGCCGGGGAAGGGGATCGCCGAGCGGCGTCCTCGACGGCCTCCGCGGTGAGGATCGCGTGGCGCGCACGATCGAGCACCTCCAGTTGTCGGCTGGTCAATTCGGCTGAACGCGTCGGCCACCTGCTGCGGGGTGCTGTCGGCGTCACCGAGCGGCTGACCGATGCCGTTCCACTCCCCGAGGCCGTCGGTGGGGAGCTTGTGGTGGAAGTGCCAACGCCCGGTGGCCTGGTAGCCGAAGCTGGCCGCGTAGGGGCCGTTGTGGAAGTCCTCGCGGTCGTAGACCACGAAGTGGTCGTACGGGCCGATTCGGAGAGTGCGCGCGTCCCATCCGCCCAGTCCCAGCACGTGCTCGACCGCTCGACACCGTCGGTACTGATCGCTCAGGTGGGTGGTGTCTCGGTGGCTCATGGCGTCGTCGGCCTCGGCCTGGCTGCGGGCACCCAGGGGCCAGAAGCCGCTGGCGTACTTCTCCGCGACGCTCGCGGTGTCGGGGTCCGGGCCGGGGGGGGGCAGAGGTGCCCGCCCCACGGTCACATCCGGTGGCAACTGGTCGCCGGGCCAGGTCGGCTCTTCCCAGTGGTGTTCGACGCCGGTCGGCGTGCCTTCGGGGCTGGTGCGGACGATGGTGTGAAGGACGCGGCCACGGAAGTCGGACACGGTGGATCTCTCCTTTCGGG
>JACYYK010003364.1_pt1 | contig 23043 bp, 42 predicted proteins | sample 8236871 | NCBI WGS metagenome assembly JACYYK01 (sample SAMN14103087, study PRJNA606662) | landfill metagenome | isolation source: landfill solid waste inoculated with endophyte fungus Paravalsa indica | place: India:New Delhi, Okhla landfill site | collected 2017-11-05 | reverse complement strand
TGGACAGCCAAGACAAGGCAGCTGGTAAAGCCACTACATACGCTTTGAAATACGCCTTACTATACTTGTTCATGGTTCCAACAGGCCAGATTGACGACACGGATAATGAGCATTCAGAAGAAAAGCCAGTACCAGCCAAACGATCCGCCCCCGACAAACCTTGGCTCAACAAAGGCGAGCAACTGGACAAAGCAATGGAATACCTTAGAACAGGTGGGTCTATCGAGACTATCAAACAAAAATACGCCATCAGTAAAGAGGTAATGGCGTCACTTCAAACTGTACTGAAAAACTTATGAAAACACTATTTGAAATAACACAGGAGGTCATTGAATTGGCCTCCTTACTGGAAGAGGGCGAATTAACACCTGAATTAGAGGAGCGGCTGGCAATTACACGGGAAGAACTGGATTCAAAGGCCGAAAACTATGTAAAGGTAATACGTCAGGCAGAGGGCGATATTTCGATAATTGATGCAGAGATTAAACGATTAAAGGGACTGATAGACAGTAAGTCTAAGGTAGTCGATAGGATGAAAGAGGCATTATCTACCGCCATGACTGCTTTTAAGGTGGACAAGATCGAAACCGCTTTGATGAAGCTGTTCTTCCGAAAATCTGAATCGGTGGAAATATTGGATGAAACCTTGGTTCCTGAACAATATAAGCTATCTCGGGTGGTGGTAAATCCTGACAAGATACTGATTAAGAAACTTATCAAGTCCGGTGAATCGGTGCCAGGGGCAGAAGTTGTCGAAAAATTAAACTTGCAAATCAAATGACAGCAGAGGAATATTATCGGGCATTGGTATGGGCGGACAATGAAGTCCGCTCACACTTAACAGGGGAGGACGTAAAGACATGGAAGTGAGAGAACGAAAACGATTGGAACAGGTTGTGTCTGAGGTTGAAAATGACATCAAGCACCTGACGGCCAACATAGCCATTTTGAAGGCTAGAAGATACGAGAAAAAGAAATTGATTGAGGAAATTAAAGAAATGATGAGATGAAAAGAGAAATATTGTTTAGAGGGAAACGGGTTGATAATGGGGAGTGGGTAGAGGGGTACTACTATAAATTTAACGCCAAATCATATATATGTGGGCAGGAAAACACTTTTGGTAGATCATATCGTCATGAAATCATCCCCGAAACAGCAGGTCAATTCACCGGATTAACCGACAGGAACGGAGCCAAGATTTTTGAGTGGGATGTACGTGATTTTGACGGAGGATTGGGTCAAGTTATTTGGGACGATGCAGCTTTTGCCATTAAAAGCCCAGGATCTGAGGCGGTAGATTGGGAACATTCATCAGTATTCATTAACAGCACATTATTAACTACAATCCATGACAACGCTACGCCATAACTACCTTCCTGACCTACAGGAACAATTCAGTTACAACGACCAAGTGACGTTCTGGATCGACAAAGAAACCGGAGACCTACACATAAGGACAGACAAGGGGGAGGAGGTAATCCCCCACCTTATCGGTATCAGGATGCTGGATCTTTTGGTTAAGCAACAAGAGGTTTATAGGGAGGGGAAACGCCTATCGTGGATGAAAAAATGGTTGTGATTTTGTTTTTAACTTTAAAAGTATTAACTTAGTGATATGGAAACATTGCAGATAGACAGATCAAAGCTTAAAACAGTCCGAAGCTTCGCACTTATGCACGGAGTTACAGTCCAACAGGTTTACAACTGGATAAAGGACAAAAAGGTTACCGAGGTTGTGATTGACGGAGTTAAATTCATTCACGTGTAGGATTTTTTGGCTAAACGCATTTTAAAATGTTAAACATTCAATAATGGAAGGTAAAAAATCATTTGTTCTTTATTCAGACTTGATGGATATAGTCCATGATTTGAATGATGAACAGGCCGGAAAGCTTATAAAGATGGTTGTAGATTACGTAAATGACCGAAATCCTACCACCGATGACCAATTGATAAACATTGCATTCAAACCAATAAAGAACCAGCTTAAAAGAGATTTGCAGAAATGGCAATCAATCAAAGAAAAAAGATCAGAGGCTGGAAAGCTTGGTGGAAGGCCAAGAAAGCAAACCGAAACAAAAAAAGCAAATGGTTTTTTTGAAAAGCAAACGGAAGCAAAAAAAGCTGTAAATGTTAATGTAAATGTTAATGATAATGTAATTAATAATAAGTCATTCAGGGTTGATGCTAATAAAGATGTAAAGGAATACAGAAAATACTTGTTTGACCTGATAAAGGATAAGGCAATCAGCAGAGACCAATTGTTTGCTAAATGTAAGATAGACCTTTCTAGGAGGAATGAGTTATGGGAAGCATTTATCCTGAACAGCATTGAAAATGTACCCTTGATTGAAGATGATAAGCATGGATGGAACACGTTCAAAAAGTTCATCAACGACAATCATAAGGACTGGCAGGTAAAGGCAAAATCAAATTTTAATGGGTGGTAGGTATGGACAAGGAATTTCTAAAAAAGTGCAAGAAAGCCCATGCCAATATCCTTACCTGCTTGGATGAGGCATTTAAAAAACGTGATTTGGCTTTAATTATGAAGAACTGCCATCGGCTTAATGAAGTCACTACGCACTACGATAAGGTTATTTGGCTTAACATTGAAAGAAACAGCATCCTAGAGGCAGAAAACAAGGTGCTGGAAGAAGAAAACCGAAAGCTACGGGATGAACTGTTTTTGAAACTAAGTTCAGACAAAGGAAAATACCAGCAAGCAAGACAACTTTTAGACGAATTTTATGGAACGTAGAGAAACAAAATCCCTGCTCGAAAACGTGGAAAACTCCATCATTAAAATGGATCGGGTTTTTGAAAGCATGATTAAGCAATTCAGGGAAGGAAAGAAGCCAGGCAGCAAGACCTTTATCCGTGACATAGACAACATACAGATCAACGGCCAAAACGGATCATTCAAAACCAAGGCATATTCACTTAGGAGGGGCGAGTTCAACATCTGGACCGGATACAACAACGAGGGCAAGTCTCAATTCCTTATTTTCTTGTCTATTCTACAGGCTATCCATGAAGGAAAGAAAACAGCCTTTTTCAGCCCTGAAAACTTCCCGCCTGACGACTTCTTCGATGATATAGTACATACCATAACCGGAAAGACAACAGACCGGAAATCAAAGGATTTTTGCCTTACAGAAGATGAGTATGTACATGCTATTGAACGTGTGAAGGACTATTTCTTCTTCGTATATCCTATGGACGGAAATAAGCCTGATTTTAGGATTGATAAAATAGAGCAATCCTTGTCATATCTAGCCCATGAGCATGATATATTTATGGCCGTAATTGATCCGTACATTAAGATCAGGCATGAGATGCTGCCAGGTGAACCTGAACACCTTTATGCTTCCCGTTTCATGATGGACCGTATAAACTTCACAAGGTCGGAGAACATTTCCTATCACATGGTAATGCACCAGACCACTCCAAGAAGGGAAAAGAAGGAACAGAACTATCCTAAACCAAATCTTTACAACATCAAAGGCGGTGGAACATTTGCCGATAGTGCGGACAATGTTTTGACGGTTTGGAGACCTTACAGGGGCGAAGATCCGCTGAGTACTAAGGTTAGTTTCATTTCTGAAAAGATCAAAAAACAGAAATTGGTAGGAATCCCGTATGAAGTGGAAATGGACTTTGACCGAAAAACCAACAGATACAAGGGATTGGACGGAACCGATTACTTTGACGGAACAGTTCCTCCGCCAAAAAACATGATACCGGAAAACAACAATGTATTCAAAAATGTAAACAATGGATTTGAAACCGAAGTAGCACCATTTTAAAAACTGTACCATGAAAACACAAACGAAGTACAAATTGGTTAGGAACCACTTATTATCCGGAATGCCTATCACACCATTGCAGAGCCTCAGGATGTATGGGCTGCAAAGGCTTGCATCGCTTATTAACCGGATGAGGAACGAAGGCCACAAGATTAAAACCGTTATGGTCGAGGAACCGGACGGAACAAGGTACGCAAAGTATTACATACCAATCAGCGACAGGAAATGATTATACAACTCAAAGAAAAACCATTATCGGTAAATGAAGTTTGGCAAGGCCGAAGGTTTAAAACGGAATCTTACAAGTCGTATGAGAAAAAAATGCTTTTGCTGCTTCCGAAAGCCAAGATGAAATTTTCTGATATGCTTAGGATCGAGTTCCATTTCGGATTTAGCAACCTGTCATCTGATTTAGATAACCCTGTTAAGCCGTTGCTGGATATATTGCAAAAGAAGTACGGGTTCAATGATCGGAATGTTTTTGAATTGAACGTCCGAAAGAACAAGGTTGAAAAGGGAGATGAATTTATAAATATTGGAATTTATCCGCTACTTCCTTTTGATTATTAATTGTACGTTGCTATATTAGCACCACAAACAGAAACAGACATGGATGAATACTTAAAATTTTTGGAAACCAAAAAGCATTCTATTGGCGAATTTGGATTTTCCCCAACCTATATTCCAGATATTGCATTCGATTTTCAAGCCTACATCATTGAAAGAGCTGTAAAAAAAGGAAGAATGGCAATATTTGCCGACACGGGATTAGGCAAGACGTTGATTCAAATTTCAATAGCTCAAAACATCGTATTACATACCAATAAAAAGGTTTTGATATTAACGCCTTTGGCCGTGGCCTTCCAATTTATTTTGGAAGCTGAAAAGTTGGGAATAGACGATATCGAGTATTCAAAGGATGGAAGATCAACAAAGAAAATTGTTATATGCAATTACGAGAGGCTTCATTACTTCAATCCTCATGATTTTGTGGGTGTTATTTGCGATGAATCAAGTATTCTGAAAAACTTTGACGGGAAAATAAAAGATCAGGTAACGGCTTTTATAAAGAAAATACCTTATCGTTTCTTATCCACCGCAACACCCAGCCCGAATGACTTTATTGAGTTGGGGACGAGTTCAGAGGCTTTGGGATACATGGGTTATATGGATATGCTAGGAAGGTTTTTTAAAAGCAACCAAAATTCCGTTGATTCAAACAATAGGAACATAGGCGAGAAATTTTACCTAAAACCACACGCTGAAAACGATTTCTTTGCATGGGTAAACCAATGGTCGATAATGGTAAAAATGCCATCAGACATAGGCTTTTCAAATGAGCGGTACAAATTACCTGATTTGATAGTCAATAAACATGAAGTAAAAAATCAATCCTTAGTTGATGTAAATGGTCAAATTCAAATGTTCGTACCAACAGCCAGAACAATGACAGAGGTCAGACATGAGCAGAAAATGACCGAAAAGCAAAGGTGTGAAAAGGCTGTTTCCCTTGCTATAGACAAGACTTCGGTTTATTGGTGCAACACAAACCAAGAGAGCAAGTACCTGAAAGAAATGGATACAGGAGCGACTGAAATAATAGGTAGCCAATCAATTGAAAAGAAAGAGGAAATATTATTGGCTTTTGCGAAAGGTGAAATTCCAAGGATTATAACCAAGGCTAAAATGACTTCTTTCGGATTGAATTGGCAGCACTGCAATCACACGGTTTTCTTCCCAACATGGTCTTATGAGCGGTATTATCAAGCTATAAGAAGGTTTTGGAGGTTCGGGCAAAAAAATGATGTGACCGTTGATTTAGTAATTTCTGATGGTCAAAAAAGAGTGCTAGATGCTTTGCAACAAAAGACTAAAAAAGCTATTGAACTTCATGAAAACCTTACAAAAAATGTAAATGGTTCGTTTGTAGAATCGAAAAAAGAATTTAATAAATCACTTAAGCTTCCAAATTTCTTATGAGTCAGGTAAAAGATCAATACATCACAGATCAGTTCGCATTGTACAATTCCGACAATATGTTAGTAATCCCAGGAATGGGAGATGAAAGTATAGACTTATCGATCTATTCTCCGCCTTTTTGTGGACTGTACAATTACAGTTCAGATCATAGGGACATGTCCAATTGCGAAACAAAAGAACAGTTTCTAGTTCAGTACGGGTTCCTTGTTAAGGAAATGGCAAGGATCACAAAAAAAGGCCGTATAAATGCCGTTCACGTTACAGAAATCGTAGAAAATAACGGGAACAGTTGGGATTTTCCACATGAGGTAATAAAACTTCATAATGAAAACGGGTTTGATTACAAAGGGCGTATTACGATTTGGAAAGAGCCCCTCAAAGTCCGTATGAGAACTATGGTAAAATCATTGATGCATAAGTTGATTGTTGAGGATGCAACACAATGTTTTCCAGCCCAACCGGACTACCTATTGATATTTAAAAAGCGTGGTGATAGCGAAGTTCCTGTAGTGCATCCTTTCGGACTGGAAGAGTATTTTGGAGAAACTCCAATCCTTCCAAACATACTAAAGGCGTGGAATAATGCTAACGGAACTAATTTAGATAGCGACCAACTTTGGGAACATTTGAAGTCGATTAACGAATCTGATAAGATAACAAAACTGAACCACTATATATGGCAACGGTACGCATCTGCCGTTTGGGATGATGTCAGGATAGACAATGTATTGCCTTTTAGGGATAGCAAAGAAGAGGATGATGAAAAGCACGTACATCCATTGCAATTAGATGTAATTGACCGTTGTGTGGATTTATGGTCTAACCCCGGAGAGGTTGTTTTTACTCCCTTCATGGGTGTTGGTTCAGAGGTTTACAGTCCTGTTTCACTTGGAAGAAAAGCTATTGGAATTGAACTAAAGGATAGCTACTACAAACAAGCTATAGCTAATTTAAAGGCTGTTAAAGTCAGATTTAAGAAAACTGAGCAGATTAGTATGTTTTAACTTGGAAAATAAAATATAGGGTGTTATATTTAACAAACTTAAACAGTTAGAAAACATGAGCGAATTTAAAGGAACAAAAGGGAAGTGGAAATGCAATATACATATGTCCGGAGATAGGACTCACGAAGTCAGAAGGGTTGATTCTGATAACGGAATTGCTATATGTGTTGTCAGAACAAATAACCACGATCAATCAAGATCCAACGCCCAATTAATCAGCAAAGCACCGGAAATGTTGGAAATGTTGGGGAAGGTAGTCAAAAGACTAAATGGAAATGGATTTCCGAGCTTGCAATCAGAAATAGAACAACTAATCAAAGAGGCAACAGCAACAATTTAATATGGCAGAAGACAAGATAATGGCTGACGGTATGTTTTTCAAGGAAAAGCACGCTAACGCACCGGATTTTGTAATTGGCGGTTTATCGATCAAGATAGACCAGTTTGCAAAGTTCGTTAAGGATCACAAGGATGGCGAATACCTGAACTTTCAGGTATTGAAATCGAAGCAAGGCAAGCCGTATATTGTTCTTGACACGTGGAAGCCGAATAGGGAGCAGGCTCCGGTTGAGGCGGATTCTGTGGATGATTTATTGCCTTTTTAAGAGTATAATGGTATGAAAACATTTAGAGAACTATTCGAAGAACTTGATGAGCCATATAGGTCTCAGGCGATTGTAAATTCGGAGGAATATGGCTTTGTTTTGGATGAAGAGTATGCAGATACTGTTCAGGATGCAATCGTCTACGGTTTCTCATGGCGCGATACGGAGGAAGGTTGTTATTATTGGAGTAAATTACACGAAAGCCTTTCTAAGCATGCAAACATCTAAACTAAAAAAACAACAAAAGATCCAAAACCCGTACACTTTGCGAACAAGGTTCTTCGATCAGAAAGGACAGCCCAAGGAATGGAGCATGGCGGGTACAGGCCAGTTTATCGATATTCAGACGGTACAAAGGCAAATCCGGTTATTAAAGGCCAACTATCCAAACAAAACCGTGGAAATTGAATTTAAAATGGACGGCAAGCTATTGGGATTCAACGGAGAGGAAACGGGAACTACAATGCTATTTAAAAGGAGGGATGGATAAGCACATACTTAAGAGGGCAATTGCTAAATGGGGCGTAGAAACCCAAACAAAAAAGCTACAAGAAGAATGCTTGGAACTTGCATTGGTGATAAACCAAATGGAATGCCCTACCAAACCAGACCTTACCGATCAGTTTATTGATGAACTTGCAGATGTTAAGATAATGATTGCACAAGCTGAATTGATGTTTGGTGCTGACAGGATAAACGAACGGGTTGAATACAAGCTTAAAAGAATGGCCGACAAATACTTTAACGATTAGAATATGACAAAGCGAACGAGAAGGGACGCAGTATTTTACGTGGAGCAGACGGAGGGAATTATGAAAGCCCGTGACAAGGTGAAGAAGTACATCCGTATGTCGGAGATGTTCCAGAACAAAAGCACGTACCTTAAGATATGCGGTGTACGGTACAACGGAGAACGTAACGCCAAGCTTAACGACAAAGACTTGGAGGTTCTGAATGCCGGTATTGATACGGTTATCGAGGGATTGAAGGAATTTAAACAGGAATTGAACGATGGAAAACGAATGGATTAAAGTTGAGGATAGGTTGCCGGAAAAAGACGGAAACAGTAGTATAATGTGCGTTGTTTTTGATAAATATAATGGGGTGATATGTAGACCCTACAATGAATATCATAAGGTTTGGGATGATGAAGATTTCGATGATACCTATACAGATGCTATAGGAGGTAATATAACCCACTGGATGCCACTACCTAAACCACCAACAGAATGAAACTACACATCAAACACGCATCACCCGTACTAAACAAGCAAACGGAGTTCAAATGGTCGGTTACCCATTGGTCTGTAGTTGGCACCTATCTTATGGATAACAACGGATGCATGTGCAATGCCAAGCCATTCGACACGTACATCCCATACGCCAAACTGGACGGGAACAAACAGGAAATTTATCAATTAACAAAAAACAAACTAGAACAAGATGGAGAAATTGTATAAAGTCGTATGCGCTAACTTTGCAATAACCGATAAGGAAACGCTATCATGTGATAAGACGATGGAAGATAAGGTAGATGATGCCAAGATTGCATTGGTTGGCATTGGGTGCAATATGTTTGGAATAGGACACGTTGCTTCATGGTTGGGTATATCACACGCAGAAGTTGAGGATATGCACATGGTCTATGCCAGACGTAAAGGCGCAAGATTTGCAAGGAAGTTGAAACTGGTACAAAACGGGATGAAGCTATGAATAGTAAAACCCGTTAGCGAAGATATGGGAGGAAGCCGAAAAGCCCGTATAGTGTAGGCAGTAACCATTGAAAAATATAGAAAAATGGTAACTTATTTTAACAGAAAAGACCTTGTAAGTTTTGGCTCTTACTTGATGTCTGAAACACGAAAAGCCAGATACGAAAGTGCTACTAAAGAAGCCTTAAAAGAGGGCTTTGATATAGTGCCAACTGAAGATAGACTAAAAGAAGTTAGTCACGCTGATGTTGAAAATTGGATTTACGAACAAACAAGTAAGTAGATTCAAGCGGTGCGGTAGCAAGGGTTTTATTATTTATAGCCCTTGTTACCATTCTCATAAATATGCGCAATAAAAAATAAAATTTTAAAAACAATACATAAAACCTATGAACAGGACAAAAGTAATTAATCGATTAATCCAAGATAACGGATATACCTCATATCTGGAAATTGGAGTTTATGATGGGAAGAATTTCAAGTCAGTAAAGTGCCGTTCAAAGTACGGTACAGATCCAAACTTACCAGATTCATTGAAGAAGGATGATGGGTTGTTTGACATGACTTCGGATGACTTCTTCACCTTGTGCGATTCTATTATTTCAGACGCCAAATTCGACCTAATATTCATAGACGGCGACCACGAAGCCAGTCAGGTGGAGAAAGACATTGTCAACGCATACAAGGCACTGAATAAGGGTGGGATGATATTGCTTCACGACTGCAATCCGCCTACTTACGAAAGCCAGGTAGTGCCTCGGGTTCAAGGCGAATACTGCGGAACCGTATGGCGTTCTGTTGTCGGGTTCATAGATGCGTATGGAGACAAGATCAAAACCGGATACTTTGACGATCCACATGGCTTGTTTGCCATTTACAAGACAGGAAGGTATGCGGTTAAGGAAGGGTTTTCAGATATGGATATGGCCTATGAGGAGTTTTCAAGTAGGAGAAAGGAGTTGTTGGGGATATGATTACAGCAGATGAAGCATTATATAACTCTTTAGGAAGTAATAAACAGCTTTTATTTATCCTTGCGGACATACAAAAACTTTCTTTAGAAGGCAAAACGCAAACCGATTGGATTAAATGTGACATCCATTGCATTAGCTTGCTGGAGCATTTAGGATTTAAGATTAATCATTTTCAAGGATTCGATAGATCCGAAATAAGGGTATCATGGTAAAAAAAGCAATATTCACCGTCCTAATCGGCAACTACGACACTTTACTACCGGCCCCAAAATTTGAAGGATGGGACAGCATACTGATTACCGACCAGAAACTACCGGACTACCTTGGGTGGAAAGTCAAACATGTAGAATCGGATCCAGAACTTGGAGATCAGAAACTATCCAGAAAGTACAAGATACTAAGCCATGTATTTCTGAGCGAATACGGCCTTGTTTGCTATATCGATGCAAACGTATCATTGCTAAAGCCGCCACCGGATGAGGCTACTTTCTTTTCGCATCCACAAAGAAGAACGGTACATCAGGAGGCGGTTGCAGTTATCAAACTTAAAAAGGACACTTCCGCTACAGTTCAGAAACAATATGCTACGTACAAGAAAGCAGGATTCAAAGATAATGTAGGATTGTGGTGCAATCGTTTTTTTGTGAGAGAAAATGTATATGAACATGTGCGGGATGTTTGGTGGAGTGAAGTAGAAAGTCACTCATATCGTGACCAATTATCATTACCGTTTGCTTCTTGGTCTACTCAAACCAAACTACCCACCAAACCATACAAGCTATCCGAACAATACATTAAAGTTCACAAGCACAGACCGCATACAATTGATGTCCATTACATTACCCCTGCAAGATCAGATAAGAAGTACGGTAAGGCGATTAACGACATCGTAAAGCACCTTCCAGATTCAGATTGGATATGCTTACGGGATATTGATACCATACCGCTAAATCATGCAGAACTGATACCGCAAGTTGAGGCAATTATTCGGGAACATGGAGGAAACTATGATTGCTTTGGCGCCATTACCAACGATCTTGGATTGAACTATCAGCTTAACCAAGGCAGATTGCTAAGGACGTATAATCTGGAAGAACACAGGGTAATTACCGATCAGCTACGTGAGGAATTTGGCACACAGGTAGAACCAAATAGGCAGTATCACATTGGCGGTTTCTTTATGCTGTTTTCAAAAAAAATATGGTATAAGGTTGGTGGATTTGTCGATGAGGTGTATAAGGACGGCCATTTCTTCGATTACCATTTTTGCAAGGGCATTAAGAAGGTCGGAGGTAGAATTGGGATAGCTAAGGGGATTTACATTTTTCACCACTGTAGGTATGGAAAAGAAAGGGGAGATTTTAAACATTTGTTATGAAAGCAGAGGAATTAAGGATCGGGAATCTAATATTTTGTAGGGGCGAAATTATAAAAGTCACTATGATAGGTGAGTACGGGATTCAATCCAAAACAAACGATGCAACTATTAACGCAAAGTTTGTAACCGGAGATTTACAGCCAATCCCCCTAACAGAACAATGGTTGATTGATTTTGGGTTTGAGAAGAAGTCATGGTTTACTAAAGGCATAGTCATTGAATGCATCTATTACCAATTAGCGGATTTAATTGTTTATTTAGTCGATGACTTTTTTGAAATCGAAGTAGTAACCAAGGCTGGTCAATTTAATTTGTTCAAAAAATGGAATCACGTCCACCAACTTCAAAACCTATACTTTGCCCTAACAGGGGAAGAGTTGCAACTATAATTATTTTTTCCGTATCTTTACGATATGGCTAGGAAAGGTTTCGATATAGGCTTTAAGGACATAGACCTGCAAAAAGGGATAGTCACAGGATACTTTGCACACTTCGGAAGTCTGGATTCAGACGGAGATATTGTAGAGCAAGGGGCATTCAAGAAGTCTATTATGGAACGTGGGCCAAATGGAAAGAAGCTAATCAAGTGGCTACTTGACCACGACAGAACAAAGGTTCCAGGTACTTTGGAAATCCTACAGGAAGATGAAATTGGCCTATACTACGAAGGTAAGGCCGGACGGCACACGCTTGGCCGGGATTTTCTTTTAATGGCTGAGGATGGTATTATTAACCAACATTCCTTCGGATTTAGAACTATTAAAGAGCAGTTTGATGAAGTAGCCAGAGCAAACCGGATTAAAGAGGTTATGTTATACGAAGGGTCATCAATCCAGTTCTTGGGTGCTAACGAAAATACGCCTTTGACTGGTGTTAAGTCCTTGGATGAAGCCCTAGAATATATTTCAAAGCTTGCAAAATTCATTAAAACTTCCACCGCTTCAGACGAAACGCTGGAAAAACTTTATACGCAGTTAAAATCACTTCAAAGCGATATTGAGCCGTTGATTAACACTCAAAAGTCAGAGAAGCCGATGACAGCAGAAATGTTAAAATCGACAATCTTAAAAAATTTGTGTTAATCATGGAACAAAAAGATATGCTTGCGGCGATCGAGTCCGCATTGAAAGAAGCAAAAAGCAATTGGGATGAGTCCCGCAAAAAAGAACTTGAAACCTATGAGGCGAGGTACAAGGAACTACAGGAGGCCAAAGATAAAGATGCAGAGGCTATCAAGCAGCTGGAAAAGGATTTAGACGAACTGAATATCAAGTTTCAGGAGGTAGTGAAGGCCGGAAAGAAAGAACTGAAATCGTTTCAGGATGTATTTGCCAAGTCGGTTGATGAAAACACCGAGTTCTTCAAAAGCATCGCTAAAGGTACACGTGGAAAAGTAGAGAAAACAATCAATCTGCTTGAAGGTCTTGAGCGGAAAGATGTTGATTTTGACAATTTTTCCGCTGGTCTTTATGATAAGCTAACAACTTCTAGGATCTTGCCGGGTGTGTTCCAAGAGCCTTATGCACCTGTTTGGTTGCGAAATGTTCTTACAAACGCAACTACCGACAGCAAAATTGTTGAGTTCGTCCGGGAAAACGTTGATGCGAACTTAACTGCCGGAGAAGCTGATATCTGGGATGGTGATGACGACATTGCCGATTTGCTACCTAAGCCTGATGTAAGCTTTAATTTTGAGGATGCCACCGAGCGTGTTTACTGGATCGCTGCAATCACAAGGATTAAGCGTGAGACGTTTGACGATGTGCCATTCCTTAGAAGCTACATTCCTCAGGAGTTGGTTTATGGCCGACGTGGTTTGCTTGCAAGGGAAAACGCATTGATCATTAACCGACTGAATGCAAACAGTACCCCATACAACAACAGAAAATCTATCTTGGTAGAGCAGATTTTTGATGCTGTATTGGGACAGATCAGAACCAATGGATATAATGCAACTACTATCCTGATGAGTCATTTGGATGTGGTTGACATGATCCTAAACAAGGCTACCGGATCCGGAGAATATGACTTGCCTCCCGGAACAGTTTCATTTGCAACTGGTCAATTGACTATTGCAGGAGTTCCAGTAATTGGATTGCCACAGATCGACCAAGGTACTTGGTACGTCTTCGACAGAACTAAAACCTACTTCCTTAACAGAATGACCCCAGAAGTTCGTTTCTTTGAGGAGGACAGGGATAACGTTCCTAAAAACTTGATCACAGTAAGGGCGGAAGAAAGAGCCGGAGCATTAGTATTGTCTAGTGCAGCCGTTATCAGCAATTTGCCCGAATCATAAAATCGTTCATGTTTCTGTTTGTTTTAAAAGCCTCGGAATTATTCGGGGCTTTTTTTGTTGTTATGTATATTTGTTAGTATATTCGCGTATATTTAAATAAATATAGATATGAAAAAAATAAGCACTTTATTTAAAAAAGACCCAAAAGATTTAGGTAAGGTTATAAACGAAATAAAACCAGAAAATAAATGGGTATTTGATGGCGAAGGGATTGCAACCAGAAAGTTTGATGGAACAGCATGCGCTATTATTAATGGTGAAATATACAAGCGTTATGACGTTAAAAGAGGTAGGACTATTCCTGATGGTGCAATTCCTTGCCAAGAAGCCGATACTATAAGCGGGCATCATCCGCATTGGTTAAAGTGTGACAGGAGCAAAAATGAAGACAAATATTTTTTTGAGGGGTTTGATACTTTGGAAAATAAAGAAGATGGAACCTATGAGTTAATCGGTGAAAAGGTTCAAGGCAATCCCGAAAAGATTGAAGGGCATAAGCTCATAAAGCACGGGATAGAAATACTAGATTTGCCTTCCTTAGATTTTTATTCACTTAAAGATTACCTTTCAAATCAATCCAATGATATTGAAGGAATTGTATTCCATCATAAAAAAGATGGAAGGATGTGCAAATTAAGGAAATCAGATTTTTGTATAAAAAGATAACAAAATTCCCTAACTTTACTACATGGACTATTACAAAAACGCTGATAAACTTTGCCATGATTACCCTAGATATAGAAGGTTGCGTGGTATATCGTACAAGATAGTATCTGAGGCTGATTTCGTGGAGCCTGTCACGGTGGAAGAGTTCAAACAATACGCATACATCGACTTTGCTACCGATGATACACTAATCGAACAGATAATCAAGCAAGCAAGGCAACAGGCGGAAACGTACCTGCAAAAGTCTTTGGGAGTTAAGACCATCCAAATGGCCGCTCTTGAATGCCCGGATAATTTCCATGTGGCTCATGGACCCGTAGCGACAGATGCAAGGTTTGCCGGAGACATCCTTAAAGAAGGCGGGTTTGAACTATCTATCACGTATGAAACTGACGCAAGTTTTGTTAATGAGGACATTAAGTTCGCTATTATGGGACAGGCATTCTACATCTACCAGAACAGAGATAGGTTCAAGCAAGATTCCAGCATCGTGAATGTCCATGATGGGTTTAAAGAAAAATTGGCACCTTATAGGAATGTGACATGGCCATGATCGAGAAAATACGATTCTTCCGTACTGTCCTTGTTCCTGATGGAATGGGCGGAAGCATACCAACAGAGGAAACAATTTGGGAACCTCAGGGCGCTGACGTACGTGAAATGCGGCCAAGTACGGAATTAATAGCAACCCAGCAGAATATAAGTCAGGTTATCCGCATACGGTGCCGATATAATCCTGAAATTGCCATCAAAATAGGCGACAAGATTGAATGGCGTGGGTTTACTTTCAATTCATTACTTCCTACCGTGGATAGACGCACCCGTATGATGGAGATTATGGCTGTCAGCGAGATTGAGACGACAGATCGGGAGGTTCCGCAACCGGACAATGTTTGGGACGGTGGAAGTGGGAGTACGGTATTTGGCAACATTATAGACGGAGGAAATGCATGATAGTTAGGATACAGGTTCGAAGAGATACGGCAGCGAATTGGGCAAGTGCTAATCCTATACTTGCATCCGGTGAGTTCGGATATGAAACTGATACTGGAAAGTTGAAAGTTGGTAACGGTACCACTACTTGGTCTCAACTAGATTATGTGACTGCCGATGTTGTTCACTTATCAGCCAATGATTTTGCCGGATCTGGAAGTTTTGACGACCCTATAACAATAAGGAGATGAAACTATCCATCAAAGGCAACCAAGCACTAATTAAAGGCATACGGGCATACGAGAAGCGATCCATAGAGCGAACCAAAGACGAACTGAAAGCATGGGCTGACAAGACCGAAATGGACGCTAAGAGGGATGTGCCTAAGCAGAGCGGGGCATTGCAAAGTTCAATCCATTCAACACCGGGAAATGAAGGATTGGCGCAAACAGTAGGAACGCCTGTTGATTATGCGCCTTATGTTGAATTTGGAACGGGAACAAAGGTAAAAATACCACAAGGATTAGAAAATTATGCAGAGCAATTCATGTCACCAAATAGAGATCATAATGTAAATTTACCCGCTAGGCCGTACCTTTTTAGCAACGCAAGAAATAATTTTACCGAAATGATCGAAAGATTGAAACGAAGATTAGGAAGTTAAATATATTGACTGCATATTAGTGGTTCAATAATGTTCAACCCTAAATACATGACTTATGAGATAGCGACCTAACACGAAAGGGGAGCGGGTGGGCTATAAACTAAAATGATTCATATCATCATCATTTGTCCTTGCTCCCCTTTTAAATTTAAACAAACATAAACAAGAATGGATAAGGAAGAAAAAATGGATAAGGAAGAAATTTTAAACAGACTTTTGTCACAGGGTCATATTTCACAAGATGAATTTGATTTATTTTATATCGACATAATTAAAGAATATTCTGAAATAGAAAAATCATTTATGCAGAAGCATTTAAAGTTACCTAATATTTTTTTATAAATATTAAAGAGAAGACTAGGACGGCAAACATATTGGCGGTATATTAGTGGTGTGATCTAGGAAGGTGGCGGAATTGGTAGACGCTGTGGTTAGGTCTAAGTAGACATGCCTGAAACTATGGCTCACACAATGCAGAAGTGCAATACAGGTTCGAATCCTGTCCTTCCTACAAAACAAACCCAAAAAAACAGACATGGAAACTAACTACGAACGTACCGGATGCCTTGTGATAGGGATAGGCACTATCATTTTTTGGAGCCTTATAATTTGGTTGTTATGATACTAGATTGTTATAAAATACCGTACCAAACTGTGGACGAGGCTGTTCTTGCCAGTAAAATACTCTTGAAAAAGAAAAATCATTCTGTGCGACCTTATAAATGCCCTAGATGTGGCAATTACCATCTTACTAAATATTCCAAAGAGGAATGGAAACGCAAAGAGACGGCTAGAAGGATGAAAACACCGGCATATTGGGAGGAAATAAGAAAACAAAAATTAAAACAGACAGAACAATGACAGAACAGGAAATTGAGAAATTACAGGAAAAACTTGGGAGTGAGTATTCCGTAAAGAGGCTGAACGGGGCGATAACCGTTGAATTGGTGGACATTTGGGACGGAGTGGAGTTTGCTATTGCTGATCATAACGGGGTAATATATAAAATTGATAGATTCGAGACTTCTCCAATGAAAAAAATATGGTTTTCTCATGGGAAATTTTTATTCCCTGAGAAATGCAAACCCTCAACCGAAGCAGCCTACGTTGAGCAACTGAAAGACAAGGCACATAAGTTGTACGGCGAGATTAAGGACGGGGATAGGTTTGAATTAGATAATGGAATTCCAAACCAATATCAATTCCAAGGATATGGGCATTCTGTTTTTAGCTACAATAGAGAATTTGACAAGTTATCATTCGGAGGATATACATTGTATAAACAAGGGAAATGGGCAAATAGGTTGCCTGAACATGTTGTTGTCAACGTATCGTCAATTCGTTATTTAAGAGAGCCCATAGAATACATGGGTCAACTAATACCTAGTGACACCATTGACTGTACGGCTCATTTTACTATTGAAGGAAATTCACCTAGAATTATCCTAAAAGATGACTTCCGCAAACTGCTATCCAAATACCTCGAAGACTACCTAAACAAATCGCAATAATTACGTAACTTAGCGGTATGGATCTTACCGAAGCATTACAGAGGGGATATTTCACAGCACTACAGCCGTTAGGGTATCAAGTATATTCTGCCTATTCGGTTCCGGAGCAAGTGGAATATCCCTTTATTCTTATCGGGACTATTAACAATAACCAGATTTCAGTTGACCGCCCTTGCGTTATCCATGAGGCTTTTGTAACGATCGACATAGTAACCGGATTTCTTTCACCTGTAGGCCGGGCGCAAGCATTGACAATTTCGGCACAAGTGGAGAATATTATCAACCCCGATTCTGGCGATCCATTTCCCATGCCGTCACCGTGGATAAATACCGGAACAACGTTGCAAAACTCGGGAACGTTGGAAAGTAAGTCAAATAATTACTATATTTACCGTATAGTTAAAACTTATAGGCACTTAATCAGCAAAAACAATGGCTAACGAGATAAAAGGACACGTAGTAGGATTGTACTATTCGGCTACAAATGACCCATACGACTGGAAAAGGGTTGCTTGCCTTACCGATAAATCATTCAACGGTACTACCGACACGATTGAAATAAATTCAGATTGCGAGGCGGGAGTAACTAGATTGCTGCCTGGTAATAAGTCTTGGACATTCGAGATGACCGGATACATCAATACCGATCCGGACAATGACCAAGTTTCAAACGAAACATTGTTTGACCTTTGGAATAACACTTCGGATGCAAACTTTGCCGTGGGGTACTTTAAAATGACGGACAACGCTGGTTATACTAGAATCGGCCCCGGATTTGTTTCTTCATTCTCCGAGAGCGGAACCAGCAACGAATTTATGACATTTACCGCAACCATTTCCAACAGCGGAAAAATTGATGACGTAGAGTTAAGCTAGTATGAACGGAATAGTAAGGGTACAATTAGGAGGACAGGAACGGGTATTGCGTTTCAACAATTTCGCAAACATCGAAATTGCCAAGGTGTTGTTTCAGTCAGAAACTGCTAAACCTGATCTTCCTAAATTCCTAGATGCACTTTTTGCCCTAAACTCAAAGAACCATTTTTTACTATTGAAAATGTTGGTGTATGCGGGATTGATCGGCAATGATTACGTGGTTGGTTTCTCCGAAAGCGCAACATCCGAAGAGGTTGGGGAGTGGGTTGCGGATGCCAGTCCTGATGTGCTATCGAAAGTTTGGGAATCATTTTTGGAAGCATCCGGCATGACATTGACCCCCGATAAGGAAAAGGATAACGAGGCAGCACATACAGCAAAAAAAAAGACTTCCAAACCTACCAAGAAACGCTATCAAAAGCCTTCGGAGAGTTAGGGTTGACTCCTCGGGAGTTCTATGAAATGACCTTTGCCGAGTTTATCCTAGCTTGCAGGGGTTACGAGCGCAAGTATTTTTTAGACCTCGCAAAGCACCGACTGACGGCCTATCAGGTTTATTGCTCAATACCTACCAAGACACATAAAAAGCCAATTCACAAGTGGATACCATTGCCTACAGATGAACCGCTGGATTTAGGATTGTCTGTTGAGGAAATGAGAAAAGCTTGGAAAGAGCTTGCTTAGTAAATATATAGGCTGTATATTAGTGGAAACAAACGGATAGAAAACATGGAAAAATTAAAAGTAGTTCGAGTAGGTGACGAAGAAATAGAATTTGATAACGGTTCCATATTACAGTCAAATCACGATGGTGACTGTTGTGAACACCATTGGCTGGAATTTAAATCAGTTGAATTAGATGATTTCAATGGATTAGAGTTTGATTTGACTGTTGATTCGTTTTTTACAAGAATTGAAGGATTCGGAATAGCCTTAAATCCAATTAATGGGCATCCTGTTAGGATTCCCGGCTACGGTGCTAATAATGGATATTATTCAGATCATATAGATTTGCTAGTAGTAGACAAAGGAGGGCAAATTGTAAAACAATACGACATTACAGAGTGCCAGTCGTACTAATCCTTATTAGTAACCTACACACACCAACCAAACCCTGACATCACAAGTTAGGGTTTTTTCGTATATTGCACCTATAACGCACTACTGATATGGAAGAAAGGCTCCAGGTACGAATAGAGGCAGACATAAAGAATTTCCAGCAGGGCATGTCTCAGGTGGAAACCAATCTGAAACGGGCGGAAGGTATATTCCAATCATCTTCCCGATCCGCTTTTCAGTTAGAGAACGCTATTGCCCAGCTTTCCCGTGAGTTCAAAGAAGGTGCTGTCAGCCGTAACCAGTACAACGCCCAACTATCCCACCTTAACGCTGAACTGACTAAGCAACGAGCCAACGTGTCCGCATCCGCTAGGGAGATGGACAGGCTTAACAAGCTGATGTCCGCACAGCAGATTCAGAAGGTAGCAACAGCCAACACGGCTGCCGCTAAGTCCTTCCAAGGTCTGGCGACAAATGTTCGTGGCTCCAATACCGTTGCAATGGAGTTTAACCGGATCATACAGGACGCTCCTTTCGGTATGATGGGTATCGGAAACAACGTGCAACAATTGGCGGGTAACTTCTCGCAATTATCCAAAAACGCTGGAGGAACAGTCCCCGCTTTAAAGGCGGCATTTTCGGCAATGGTTACGGGACCAAACTTGGCGTTGCTGGCCATATCCGCTTTGACCGCTGGGATTACCGCCTATAACATGGGTGCGTTTGACTTCATCTCTGCAAACAAGGAGAAGAAAAAGTCACTTGAAGACTTGCAAAAAGAACTTGACGAATATAGGGCGACCTTAAGCACCGTACAGCAACAGTCTATCGTAGGCGCACAGAACGCACAGCAGGAACTAGCCACATTAGATGCGTTGGCGTCACAGGCACGTAATACGGCATTATCTAATGAGCAAAGGACGGCGGCGGTTGAGGAACTTCAAAAGAAATATCCTAGTTACTTGGGCAATCTAACCGATGAGCAGATTAAGACTGGCGATGTATCGGAAGAGATGTCTAAGTTGCGGACTAACCTAATCGAGACGGCCAAGGCTTATGCTATGATCGATAAGGTTCGGGAAAACTCCATTTCGTTACTTGACTTGGAGACGAGGGCATTGACAAGGGCGCAGGAGATACAGCAAAAGGTTGCGTCAATCCCTGACATAAGGGCTACTGAACGACCAAGAGAAGTTGCTTTGGCGGCAGCACAAGGAAGAGAGCCTGTATTCTTAAAGGAGAGAGCGGTATTAGATGATATCAACAAGCTACTTGAAGAACAGGCTGCAGATGCTGAACAGATAAATAAGCTGAACCAAGAAAACCTATCCCTCCAGGAGAGAACCAATCAGGCACTTGCCAACGGGGGTAATTTGGTAAAGGAGACGGCTAGCAACCTATCAAAGGCCGCTAAGGAATTTAAACCCATCGATGCCAACCAATTATTTTCAATTGACCTTGACGATCTTCAAAAAAGCATTGAATCAGGCTACAAAAGAATAAGCGAAACCCTATCTAAGGACGGCAACATTGTCAACGTCCCTGTAAAACTAGACTTTACACCGGAAACGCTAGGTGCCGATGCACAAGCACAAAATGATGCTATTGTCGAGCAATGGAAGGAACGGATGAAAGTCATTGAATCACTTGGCGGGCAGTTGCAAAACACCTTGGCCGGAGCGTTTGAGCAGTCCATGCTGTCAGGTGAAGACTTCTTCAAATCGTTTGCTGATGGTTTTAAAAAGATGTTGGCACAGATGGCGGCTCAGTTAGCGGCTAGTGCGGTGATAAAGTTCCTTGGTTTTATAGTTGGCGGACCAGCAGGTGGCGCATTGGCGGCAGGTGGCGGCGGATCTATGCTGGGAAGCCTATTTGGCGGTGCCGCAATGCGGATCGGACAAACCCCAGCTATAGGATCACCGGTTGGTGGAAGCAGTTCTGCCGGATACCGTGTTGACGTTAATGTTCACGGGGTGCTTCGGGGCAATGATATTCACGTCGCTAATCAGAGAAATAATCGGGAGTTTGGTAGGTATTATTAAATAGTTGTTGTATATTAGGGGAAACAAACAGATATCAACAATGGAATTTAAAGGAACAAAAGGAAAGTGGGAGGTGTATACGCCTGATCACATTGGGTGTACAAACGTAAAGTTTGGGAGGGATATATGGGATGGCTTCGTTGAGATATGGCACCATCAATCAAGCAAAGAAGAAGCCAAAGCCAACGCCCAATTAATAAGCAAAGCACCTGAAATGTTGAAGGCTCTGGAAGAAGTATTAGGTAAAATTGACTGGAGTTATGAATCATTCGGGAGTACGGAAGGATTAATCATAAAGACTAAAATCGAACAACTAATCAAAGAAGCAACCATATAATTACCATTAAATTCAATAATGTTCAAGCCCCTAAAACTAAGGGGCTTTTTTCGTACCTTTGAAATATGGCATACGGATTAAAATACTACCATGACTATTGCGACCTAGAAGGCAGGCCTGAGCGTATAGAGATATTAGAGAACGGTTATGAAGGGTTAGCGCAATCAATAAGGGCAGCGCCTAAACCGTTCCAAGTATCCTATGAATCAGGATCAGATTTTAAGTTCGACCCGATCCGTCCAAGCAAGGCAACAATTACACTTCTGTACGAGCTTGATTTTCAGTTTTCGGAAATATGGACGGCAGACGAAAGGACATTCAAGATTGACAAATACCACGATGGGCAACTTGATTGGACTGGTTTTGTAATCCCTAATGGATTCCGGAGATTATTAATTGCTGGGAAGAAACATATCCAAGTGGATGCCGCAGACGGATTGTCTACACTTCAGGCAATACCGTTTCTTAATACATACGGGCAAACCTACGGAACACAGGACTTGGTGTATAATGATGGCTTATGGTTCCCGTTCTCGCTAATTGCCACAGAAATACTCCGGAAGCTGGATCTGGATATCAACACCTGGATAGCAGTCGACGTTTATGAGCAGTCAATGGAACAGGTGGGAGATAGGGAAGCCGACCCGTTATCTAATGCCTATGTCAACGTAAAGACATACATAAACGACAAGACGCAGAACAAAATACCCTACTGGCGGGATGCTAATGCCGCTTGGGATTGCAAACGGGTAATAACAAACCTCCTTAATATTTGGGGCGCAAAGCTTTACCAAGAGGGCGGCGTTTGGCGGATTAAGCGAGTGAACTTGGATGCCAACAAGACAGGCAAGGAATGGCGTATATACAACACGCTGAACGTATTTATCGGGAAGGAACCGTTGGAGCCTGACTTGAACATCCCTTGCAATTCCATTTGGGATGTATTACCGGGGACCGATCACATAATTAACATGGATCGGGTGTTCGATGTGGTTCGGATCAATTATACTTATTCCTATGAGCGTGATGCAAAGGAATCAGAAAACTTTGTGCCTAATCCAAACTTTGCAGAACAAGGCGGTCATTCCCCTATAGGATGGACTTCATGGTCACAGCCCGGCATCAACAAAATGACATTGCAATATCTGACTCTATCCGGAGAAAATACGGACGGGATTACAACAGGTATTGGA
>JACYYK010002788.1_pt8 | contig 23476 bp, 27 predicted proteins | sample 8236871 | NCBI WGS metagenome assembly JACYYK01 (sample SAMN14103087, study PRJNA606662) | landfill metagenome | isolation source: landfill solid waste inoculated with endophyte fungus Paravalsa indica | place: India:New Delhi, Okhla landfill site | collected 2017-11-05 | reverse complement strand
CCAAGATATACTAATCTTTACATAAAAAAAACTGCATAAAAGAGCTTACAAACTCTTCTACGCAGTGAATTCTATACCGTCTGTCTAATCATATTGTTCACTTTGCTGGCAATCTCCTCGTACGTCGTGTCTAATGAGACAGCCAGCTCACTGAACATAATATTTTGTACTGATTCTAACAGCTTGTGATCCAAATCAGACACCTTGTGGCCGTTTTCTTTAGCCTTTATTTCTTTTTTCATTAGTGTATTTAAAATATTAGAAATCTTTTGGCGGTTTCCTGTATGAACATAACTCGTATATTTTTTATTGCGTTCTCTTGCATTGTCGATCCATTCCACACCTGGAAATTGGAACGAATGTAATATTTCCTTGGCTTCTTCTTTATTCATAACTGTCCACATGTTAGTTTGATTATCCTCAACAGGTGCACTAATCGTCAAATTTGGATCTTTTACTGGGTGCATCACATAGTAGGTTCTCTCTTTATCTCTAAACTTCTTTTCACAGATGTCGTCAATTTTACACAAACCATGTGTCGAATAGATAATCATATCTCCAACATTAAACATTTAGTCAAGCCTCCAACTAACATTTTGTCAACTTAGTTTACAATTATAGTATACGCCATTTTTAAAAAGATGTCAATCTAGTTGACAAAGGAGAGTGCTTTTTTTATAATTAGTTTCGAAAAAATGCGCAGGAGTGGTCTTGTTGAATGATGACTTACACAACCTCAGCTTATTCGATATGCTTAGCGAACGGCAAATACAGCTTCGTAAATTATTAGAAGATTTGCGAAATGATCATAGTGAAATAATTCTATCCAATTCCGAATGGTACATTCTCGCTAAAATCGATAAAAAGGAGCCAACGATAGCATCTGTTGCTAAGAATGTAGATATCTCGAGACAAGCAACACATAAATTCATTAAAAATCTGGCAGCAAAGGGATTAATAGAAATCATTGATGCCAAACATAACAAAAAAGAGAAATGTATTCGTTTAACCGATCTTGGTATAAGTTGCTATGAAAAAAATGAGGCATTAAAAAAAGAATTAGAGGATAAAATGGCCGTCAAAATTGGGAAAGAACAACTTCAATATTTAAAAAACATGCTCAAAATAGATTGGGGATTGTAATGGGTCTGCTCTAATAGCAGACCTTTTTTCTAGCATAAAGGTTGAACCTTACCATCACGCTAGCATGGCTATTACGCTGATAAGGTCAACAATATTTTAGAGGGGAGTTGGAAATCATTCCCCTCCTCTATTAGTCTAATTTATGAAACCAGTTTCAGATCAAGGAAAAACGAATATTTGACATGAAACGCGTTTCATAGCTTACACTAAGGATGGTAACCATACGACATCAAATATAAAAGGAAAGTGGGACAAGAAATGAAAGAACAAAGCGTTATATTTTTTGATATAGACGGAACATTATTAGACCATGATAAAAAATTGCCTCCTTCCACAAAAGAAGCGATTTTCCAATTAAAAGAGAATGGACATCTAGTTGCTATTGCTACAGGCCGTGCACCTTTTATGTACGAGGATTTGCGCGAAGAATTAGGCATTGATACATTTGTGAGTTATAACGGGCAATATATTGTTTTAAACGGGGAAGTGCTACATACGAATCCATTAAATATCGATTCTTTAATTAAACTAACTGAAACTGCTCTTCACAATGATCATCCCGTTGTATTTATGGATCATGAAGATATGAAGGCGAATGTTCCTGATCACCCTCATGTCAAAGAAGGAATTGAGTCATTAAAGATCAAGCATTTTCCGACACATGATCCGTATTATTACGAAGGACGCGAATTATATCAATCTCTTTTATTTTGTCCAGAAGGGGAAGTGAAACAGTATAAAGATAATTTTCGCGATTTTGATTTTGTGAGATGGCATCCTTTATCTGTTGATGTCCTCCCTAAAGGTGGTTCAAAGGCAAAAGGGATCGAAAAGATTGTAGAAAAACTAAATATTCCAAAAGAAAGAATATATGCTTTTGGGGATGGCTTGAATGACATCGAAATGCTATCGACAGTAAACAACAGTGTTGCAATGGGAAATGCGGAGGAAAAAGTGAAACATGTAGCAAAATATATTACAGAGTCTGTGGAGAATAATGGGATAGAACATGGGCTTAAGCTAGTTGGTTTACTATAATTACTAAAAACCCAATTTTGGAGACTTCTCTAGAATTGGGTTTTTTCATTTGCATCGGATCAAGTTCTAATCCTGTATCCTTTCGTATATGTATTTAATGATGTCAATAAGGATGGAGGGTTTTTATGCAATATTATTATGGGAATCAGATGCCACTTCGTGTCCTAGATGAAGCTGAGTTTTGGAAGCATCAAGAAGAAGAGCATACAGTCGTTATTAGAGAGCTCGTTAAAAATTTGGAGCAGCCATACGTTGATGCACTGAAAGAATGGGAGAAGGCTTTTGCTCAAACCCATCAGCAAGTAGTGAGGTATATTGAAACAGTTAACCGATCTGCTGGACAGGTTTCAGATGCACTTTATCAGGATATTTTGAAGCTAACCTCTTTTTGCCTTGAACAGAGTCAGCAATTTATAAACTTTTGTCGTACATTAATGGAAGAAAGTAAACCGATCAGCACCAATCAAACCGCTAAGGTCGTGTTGAATCATATTATTGTAGAATCAGAATACTTTATCGGGGTTGCCCAAACTATTTTATATCAAAAATAGAAAGTTACTTCCTTCTACCGCTTTTAAGGTGTTGTCCTTTATAGTCTAATTCTGTAAAGGGCTTTTTTACTTTATTTTAATTTTGCTGGAATAAAATATGCGATGGTTGCTGATAGAAAGGCTATGATTATGGGTTGGAATAAATGGATTTCCTGTGGAGAATTGACACCAAGACTGCTTACGTTTGCTATATATGGCGTATACCACAAAGTTAAAATCATTCCAGATATGAGTTGAAGTAAGGAATAGATGATTAAAAAACTTACAGCAAAAACTATATATTTCTTCACTTTTAAAAAACCTCTCATTTCACTTTATTTTATTCTTACCTAAGGGTTCGTACAGACGTTAAATAGATTTCAGTCTTCTAAGAAGCCAACTAGTATAGGCTAAAATTATCTATTACACATATTAATCTGTATTCGTTTTCATTGACTTACACCTTTTCTTTAAAATATACTTAAATTACCTAAGGAAAATTTAAAAGGGAGTGATTGCGTGAAAACTATGATAAGTAAATGTACACTTGATGACTTACGTCTTTTGCAGGATATTGCTACAGATACCTATAATGAAACATACAGCCATTTAAACACTCCAGAAAACATGAACGATTATTTAGAAAATGCCTTCAATGCTAATCAACTTACAAAAGAACTATCCAATGAATTTTCTTCTTTTTTATTCTTGTATTCCAATGATATTCTCATCGGTTATTTAAAAATTAATGAGGGACCAGCCCAAACCCGTGAAGTCGGGGAAAATGCTATGGAAATTGAACGAATTTACGTCAAACAAAAGTACCAAGACAAAGGTTTTGGTAAAACATTACTGCAGACAGCCATTGAGCTAGCCAAAGAGCATAACAAAAATGAAATATGGCTAGGTGTTTGGCGAAAGAACAAAAATGCCATTGAATTTCATAAGAGCAAAGGCTTTGAAATAAGAGGTCAATACTCTATCTTTATTGGTGATGAAGAAAAAGAAAACTATATTATGGTAAAAACCTTGAAATAGGTAGATTGAGAGAAGAGGATTTCTCTCTTCCTACTTCGTTTTTTTCAGCTATGGCATGCCACACTTCTCTAACTATATGAAGACCTAACCACATTTTCCTCTAATACCTTTTGTAGATTTTGCTCCATCTCCTCTGTCATCACAATACAGCTTATCGTTCGAAATCTTGACTTAATTTTTAACTCTTTTTTATCATTAATTTCTGAAGAAAAGCCATAATGCCTACTGTTTACATCTATCGGAACAAATTCAAATGACTTTATTTTTTCCCATCGAATAAACTGATTCCCACTAAGAATCCCTTTATTTGTGATAGAAAACAACTGAAACAAATCATTGGAATGAAGTAAAGGGATAAAGAAAAAGGGGTACAAATAGAAATTAAATTCATCGTGAAAAATGGCCAGGATAAACAGCGTTGTTGCTAATACTAGTGTAAAAGCATATAGGATGATCCCCCATTTTTGTGTGGAAAGGGTCGGGGGTTTTATTTCTCTACGTTCAGAGTTTTTAATGGAAGCCATCTCCTCATCTGTTAGCGGCATAATTACACCTTGATTCATTTTCTTTAAAAGGACGATTAACTTATAGCTATGATATCCGATAAATAGAAGAAATAATAGACTCATTAATATTCTCATGCGCCATCACCTCTTGTCTTGTAAAAGTTGGAAACCATTAATAGAATTATTCCTATGATCATGAGTGGTATTGCAGAAAAGCCTAACATATTCTCTTGAATTCCTAAGGTGCTATGAAAGGTAATGCCAAAAGCCACTAACCATATCCCGATAAAGAATAATGTTTTACTCTTTTTGCGATGTTTCTCCATCTTAATTCCCCCGTATTAATATACGAATAACTCAAGGCTTTCGTTTCATAAAACTTCGCTATTCAAAATACAGATGGTAGTGGTTTTCACATCTTTCATTGAATCTCGACTTACAATGTAAACAATGATTTGTATTTATGTACTGATTAATCGTTAGTTCTACTCCACAGACTCCACAGATTATCGCTTTTTCCTCTCTTTCCTTTGCGCTCCATAGTTCAATCGAATGATTTTCACATTCTTGATGACATTTATAGCATGGATAAAATTTATGACAACATTTAAATTTTATCGCAATAATATCCTTTACATTATGATAATGTTTACAGCGAGTTTGGTTATCTACAGTAAGTCCATAGATTTTTGGCATGTTGTTCACCTCATTAAACGTATTTTATTGCTTTACTTTTAACCCTAACAATCGAGAAAAACCAATAGCTTGTTCAGGTGAAACTACACATCCTTCTAGACTTTCCATCGAAACATTCATTCTATCAAATGTACAAGTACTAATATCAATGCCTTTAAGCACCGTTTGATGGAAATCGACCTCATTCATATCACTCTTCTGAAACTCCACATTGATAAATTTACTACGATAATAATTAGCATTTTGTAAGGAGGTCTGATCAAATATTACTTGATTTAAACGAGACTCCGCAAAACTACTGAACCTCGCGATACATCCCTCAAAGGATACATTCCCTAACGAGCTTTCCGAAAAATCCACACCTAATAATTTACAATCCTTAAACGCAACTCTATGTATCGATCCCTGTCTCAAATTAACATTTGATAGATCACAATTTTCAAAGATCACATCCGTCAAGTCTGCCCTTTCCAAAGAAACACTCGGAAAGGTCACTCCTTTAAAAATAACCTTGGATATCATCACAGGATAAAAATTTTTACTACTTATCATGCTATTAGATATCTTACAATTTGATAATTCCAGCTCTTCTTTTGTGAAAATATCCCCTTCCTTCCCTTCTTCTAAATCAAAAGGGATTTCAGGTAATTTGATTTTAAAGTTTTTTGTCATAACAACACCTCTTTGCACCATTATAACAAAAATTTATTGAATGATAGATCCAAAAAAAAGCTGAACTTTACGAAGCTCAGCTCGGTGAAACTCTGCCTATAAGTACTTTCCGGTATAGGAAGTTTGATTTTCTCTTATCGTTGCTGGTGTTCCTTCGGCTATAATTTGACCTCCATTTACTCCTCCTTCGGGACCTAGATCAATCACCCAATCTGCCGCTCTAATCATTTGGCTATTATGCTCCACCATAATAACCGTATTTCCTGCATCCACTAATCTATCTAATAGCTTTAGTAATTGAACAGTATCATTGGGATGTAATCCTGTTGTAGGTTCATCTAATAAATATAAGGATTTTTTATTCCCTTGTTTCAGGAGCTCCTTAGCCAGCTTCAATCGTTGTCCTTCTCCACCTGAGAGGGTTGTTAAGGATTGGCCTAATTTCAGATATCCAAGACCAATCTCCACTAGTAAATCAAGAACGTATTTCACCTTTCTCTCCTTGTTAAAAATCGTTAAACAATCATGAACAGAGCTTTCCAATATATCATTAATGGAATGCTCCTTATATTTTACTGAAAGGATCTCCTTCTTAAATCTCTTTCCATGACAAACAGGACAAATTACCTCTAAATCCTCGAAGAATAGCATGTTTGTTGATACATAACCTAATCCTTGGCAATTTTCACAACGTCCACCGACTGTATTAAAAGAAAAATGCTTTGCTGTCAGCTTGTTCTCTTTCGCTACTGTTAACTGAGAAAATAGCTTTCGAATTTCAGTAAACACTTCTATATATGTTGCAATATTAGACCGTTTCATTCTACTTAGTGGTGACTGACCGACTGTTATCATTTGATCAAAATATTGAAGGCCTGTAACCTTCTCAAAGCCTTCGTGGATTTTGTCGTTCCCTCTTGCTAATACATCAAAAACAAGCGATGATTTCCCTGAACCTGATACACCTGTAACTGCTGTAAGACATCCAATTGGAAAGGAAGTGGTTATATCCTTTAGATTATGAACATTGGCATGATGTACCGTTATTTTCTTACCAATCCCTTGCCGGAAATCACTCACCATTTTGTGCTCTTCCCGTAAATATTTCCCTGTCACGGAAGCTTCCTGTTCCATTAATTCCTGTAAGTTTCCCTCGCCAACGATTGCTCCTCCCATTTTACCTGCACCTGGACCCATATCTATGATATAGTCTGCATGCTTCATCACGTCTACGTCATGCTCGATGACTAAGACTGTATTACCTAAATCTCTAAGCTTTTTCAATACACTTAACAGTCCTAAGGTGTCCTTCGGATGTAACCCTACAGTAGGTTCATCCATGATATAAAGTACCCCTGTTAATGCAGAATCGAGAAGGGCTGAAAGTCTTAACCTTTGTACTTCTCCTCCCGATAGGCTTATCACTTGGCGATCCAACGTCAAATATCCCAATCCTATTTTGATAATTCTTGTAAGCTTTGTCTCTAAATCTTGTATAAACGTCTTAGTGATCGAATAACTTTCTACATCTAATGACTTCTCTAGACTTTTGCTCCATTTTAGCATTTCCTCTAAAGAATGGTTTACGAGGTGTGTAATCGTTTTATCTGCTACCTTAACCCTTCGGCTAGTTTCGTTTAACCTTTCTCCTTTACAATCAGGACATGTCTGGGAATAAAAATAATTTTCAGCTTCTGCAGAGGCTCCAGCCTTTTCCGTAAACCTTCTCCACATTCCTGTTAATACACCTTCAAATTTGCCTTTATCAACCGTTTTTGGAGGCTTAACAGTAGGGAAATATTTCTTCACTTCCTCACTTTCGACACCATAATATAAAATTGCCTTTTGGGCAGGGGTATAGTCTTTTAGAGGTAGTTGTTCTTGAAGTGATATACCGTAATAGTTCATCGCAGCTTTTACAATAGATACCTGATAGTCTGCATAGCGCCCTTTCCATATATCTACGGCTCCATTTTCAATCGAATGTGCTTGATGGAAGAGAGATTCTTTATGAATATCGACGACTTCTCCTAGACCTTTACAAGTAGGGCAGGCTCCTTCAGTGGTATTGTAAGAGAAATGCGTTCGAGTCAATTTTTCCATTCGATGCTGACATTTCGGGCAATGAATATATTCTCGAAAGCTATTTTCTTCTTTCTCTATTTCCTCTTCATTCCAAGTTGGCTCTATCTCATACTGACAAACAGAACATCTCCTCTTACCAATTTTCTCAAAAATCATCCGTAGACTTGTATACATATCTGTTACGGTTCCAACTGTTGAGCGAGGATTCTTATTGGCAATTTGTTGGTTAATACTGATGGATGGAGAAAGCCCACTCATGAATTCTACTTTCGGTTTATCAATTCCTTGTAAGCCCATGGATTCTAGATATTGCCTCTGACATTCTTTAAATAATGTATCTATTGCCAAGGTAGACTTTCCTGATCCGGAAGGACCTGTTAGGACAATGAGTTGATTTTTTGGAATAGATACTGACAGGTCCTTTAAATTATTTTCTTTTGCCCCATTTACCACGATTACATTTTCCAAAACTATCTCCTCCAATATCTTTTCTATTTCAAGCATACAACATTTATGCAAGTGCAAAGTTTTGATAGCAATGTTATTATTATAATAGGCTTAAAATGAATCAAACCCGTCATGGGATTACAATGTTTTAATTGAATCTTTTAAAGAAAAGAGAGGACTCCTATGGAATTAAGACCGATAGACATTGCTCGAGAGCTAGACGTAGGAACCAGTGCCTTACGGCATTATGAAAAATGGGGTATTGTTCCACCAGCCAAACGGAAGGCAAATGGGTATCGTGTTTATACGGAAGTACATGAAGCCTATTTCAAATGTATACGCGCTATGTATCCAGGGTTTGGGATGGCCACAGTAAGAAAAGTTATGCCTATGATTCAGCAAAATAAGTTTACGGAAGCTTTATGGGAAGTAAATAGAGTCCAAGCAAATTTATATGAAAATAAACAACAAGCAATAAAGGCATTAGATATATTAAAACCTGATAATATGGAGAGCTTTTTGAATAGGCAAAATAAAAACCTGTATAACATTGGGGAAGTAGAGAGGGAAATTAAAGTCCCAGCCACTACGATTCGGCATTGGGAAAAAGAGGGCTTAATTAAACCTGTTAGGGACGCTGAGAATGGCTATCGAATGTATAGTCGTGACGATATTCGTAAATTATTAATCATTCGAACCGTTCAATCATCGGTATATTTCCTTGATAGTGTTCGAGAGATACTAGATAGAATCAATCAGCTTAACGTCACAGAGGCAAGAAAAATCACCATGGATTCTTTAGTGTATATGGATTATCAAATTGAGCAGCAACTTCGTGGTGCGCATTACTTATATCGATTAATCAAATTACTGAAGAAAAAAGAAAAAGAGGCATAAGTTAAAACCATGAACTATCTTTTCGATATCCCATGGTTTCAGTAATTTATGTTTATGCTTCAAGCTTAGCTGCCCATAACTCGATTTCGATCTTTATCTCGGGCAAGCCCAATTCAGTGATATACCCTATGGTCATTGATGGATAGTCTGTAGTAAATAACTGCCCCCATTGGGTATAAAAGAAATCCCAATCTATCCTTTCTGTTGCCCATATGTTCACTTTAATAATGTTTGTTGCATCTAATCCTTCAGATTTCAAAAAGGCTTTGATATTACTAAATGTGTTACTCACTTGGTCATTGATGGTAGGAGGAATATTCCCTTCTTGGTCTACCCCTATTTGTCCGGATGTTACGAATAACTCAGCATTTTTAGGAATTCTCGTAATATGTGTGTAATTACCTACAGGTGGTGGCATATTTGACGGGTTTTTTCTCGTAATTTTTTGCATCTTATCGCCTCCTTAGATAAATTTTATTAAAACTCCCATTCCGGATTCCAGACTACCTCCCAAAGATGTCCATCAGGATCTTGAAAGTAACCGGAATATCCTCCCCAAAAGGTGTTACATGCCTTTAGTGTAATGGTGGCTCCCGCTTTTTCTACGAGTTCCATGATTTGATCTACTTCTTCTTTACTGCTTACATTGTGTCCAATCGTAAATTCTGTCGGACTGTTTGCTGTTTTTGTAACCTTTGCATCGTGAGCAATAGCTTCCCTATTCCATAATGCTAATTTAAGTCCAGATTGCAGATCAAAAAAAGCGACAGCACCGTGCTCGAATTCTTCTCCTACTATTCCCTCTGTATGCAAACCTAATCCATCTCGATAAAAGGATACTGCCTTTTCTAAATCATCTACTCCTAATGTAAGAACTGAAATTCGCGGTTCCATAAATCAACATCTCCTTAGGGTTTAATTGGTTACATCATTTGCTCCAGTTCAGGTTGCATTGCACTTGTTAGAACTATAGATAGTTGTTCCTCAGCATAGTAAAAGCCAAATTGCCCTTTGCCTTTCTCTATTTCCTTCATTACTTCGGATAATTGGATTCTTACCTGCTCATTATCCCCGTTCAGCTTGGCGCGAATTGCTTCACTCCTTTTATAACTGATAGGTTCAAAGGAATTCATAAGCCGATGCAATCGGTCAAATTGTACCTTATCCTCCTCCTTATTTACTACCATATCGATCTGCTTAATTTGGTTGATAAATTGTAATGTGAATTTATTTTTCTTTGTTATAGGTATCTGCTTAAATGGTTCAATCAAATTAGAAGCTGTGTCGTAATTTTTCGTGACAAGCGTATAATAAAAGAGAATATGTGCAACCGAAATATTATCAATGGTTGGTTCCAATGTCTTAGCCTGTCTGATTAAATCCTTTGACCAGTCCCTGGGATGTAATGGAGTCATCATTTCCTTAATTAATAATAAAGAAATTAGAAATTCATCTGAATGTTTCCCACCTCTCCATAGCTCCCACAATATACGACCATCGGATTTTAAGGACCCTTGATATGGCAAAATGGTTAAAACGAATACACTTAAATTAAAAATACCAAAGTAGTATACCATATCGATGTTCATGAACTCTCCAGTAAGTAAACTGATCATACCGACTACTACTGAAAAAATAGGGCCACCCGCTGCATACCATTTATGCTGCCGGGCGATCGTTTCTAAATCTTTGGCCAATGGTGTGCAGTTCGAAACTCCACCAAAACTGAACCAGCTGTCATTGACGCTTATACGTAACCGATCTGTTTTTTCAATGGTGATGGGACCAACTGTGACATAATTGAATTTGTAACCTGACCATATTCCAAATACAACGTGTCCTAACTCATGAATGAATAAAGTAAAGAATAAAAGAGCTGCACACATACCGATCAAATTAGCTGTTTCTGCGTAGTTGGTAAAGTTAAACAGTCCAATAAGCATGGCTGAAATAATTACGATGCCAAAAGGCTTCATGATGTCATTCATTATTTGTTTCTCCTCTAGAATGTATTTTCATTTGTGAAGGTTATGGTCTACCATTATCGACTCAATGATTACTAACCTACAATTAAATCAAAAAATCTTTCATATGCATCATATATCTTGTCCGCTTCCACCTGATCCTGAAATTCATCTTCATATTTATAAACAAAGAGATCCATTTCATAAAGGGAAATCAGAATTCTGACAAGTGGCTTCGGCATTGTATCCCAGAAGAATATTTTGTCATCGATAGTCGTCAATTCTTCCAGGATCTCTTCGAATTGTTCTTCATCCAAGCCCTTTCCTTGTTGGAGTTTTTCAAAAAAGCCCCCGCCCTTTTCAATTTGTTCCATGAGACTTGACATAACTTTTTCCTTTGCTTTGTCCGATATTTGATCACAAGCAAGACCCTTCTGCCTCAAGGTGCTGATATTTGCTGCAGCATCCCGTATTCTCTCGGATTCTTCTCCTGAATAATTTCTGGAAAAGTTATAAAGCTCACCACAGACTTCCATGACTGACTGTACGGCATCTTGTGGAATAGAGTCTTTATCACTCCATTGCTCCATCAATAGTGAAAACGACCTTTTCATATTTTCATATTCCTTCTCATCCATGCCATTACCCATCCGCAGTTTAACAAGCAAATTTATCTCCGATTCAATAAAATGTTCCAATAATGTTAATTGGTCCATATTGACACCCCTTTTGTTAATTCATAAACTCGGAAGGACGACCGATTAACTCAAATGCTTCCTTAGGAATAAATTTTTCAACAAGTACCTCCTGTGAACTATTCGCATAATTCCGGACCATTTGAAATGGTTTACCAGCCTTGGTGACTAGATACTTTTCTTGTATTTCGGGGTCTGTTAAATCATAGTATTTATTAGTAACCTTATTCAAATCAATTCGTACTATCCGAAGATCCTGTGGCTTCCTGTCATTATTTATATCATACCTAGCATTGTCGAGGGCAACATCAAAGCTTTTGGTTGTGGAAATAAATTGAGAGCCTTTAAAATTCTCCTTACTTCCATTTCTCACATGTCCAGCAATACTCATATTTCTATCCGGCCTTCTAGCCTTTATACCCTCGGAGATATCCTGCTTATCTGGTAAAACACGGTAAACAATCTTTTCCCCTGACTTTGGCTTTATACCAATTTTTTTCAATAGATCATCTGCCTGATTTACCTTTTCTTGAATCTCCTCTACTCCATCAGAGGAATAAGTATTTCCACTCGAAAAAGAAGATATAGCTTCATCTACTGTTCCTATCAGTTCCCCTATATAATTGACAATACCCTTAACCGTCTCTTCCACACCGTCAATCGTATTCTCAATACTATCTCCAACTGAACCGAACCAATCAGTTACAGGCTCCAGAAATCCTCCATCTGCTTCAACAGAGCTAACAGTGGCTAATGTTGAGATATCAGCAAGAGGTGCTCTCTCCGCTGATGTGTTTATTGGCTGCATAAAAGGAAAAAGCATAAGTGCAATGAAGAAACAGAGCAGATATGGTTGTTTAATTTTCTTCAACTTTCTTTCCTCCTAACTATTAAATGTGATAGATTCATCCGTCTAGAATATGAACTCAGATGATAACGTTTCATTCTATGTATGATTAATTACACTCTTTATAATAGAAAAGATTTCAAGTAAAGTCTATGTAATTTATACATATAATAAAATTTAGTATTTTTTTCCTAATAAGCCTTTTCTAAGTAAGCGCAAGATTATTAATTTATCATTAATTAGGTTAAAATAATAAATAGAACATGTAGAAAGGGTGAAAAAATGAAAGTTTTAGTTATTGGTGCTAATGGACAAATCGGTAAACATCTGGTTTCCTTTATTCAGGAAAATGACAAGCTAGAGGCAAGGGCTATGATTCGTGATGAAAAACAGGCTCCTTATTTCAAAGAATTAGGTGCAGAAATAGCGGTAGTAGATCTAGAAGATGAAATAGAAGCCATTGCAAAAGCTGCAGATGGAGTCGATGCTATCGTCTTTACTGCCGGATCTGGTCCAAACACAGGGAAGGATAAGACACTGATGATCGACTTAGATGCTGCTGTGAAAACAATGGAAGCAGCGAAAGAAGCGAAAGTTAAACGATATATTATGATCAGTTCCTTTGATACCACTCGTGAAGCTATTCAATCTGCTCCAGAGTCCTTTGCTCCATATGTAGTGGCGAAGCATTATGCAGATGAATGGCTTAAATCCACTAACCTAGACTATACCATTATACACCCTGGGTTATTAACAAATGATTCTGGAAAAAATAAAGTTGAGCTTGCAACAACGGTAGCAAGAGGAGAAGTTCCTCGAGAAGACATTGCGAGAGTTATTGTAGAAAGTTTAATCAATGATTCCACGATCGGGAAGGAATTCCAGGTTGTTGGTGGAAGCACCCCTGTCGAGGAAGCAGTAAAATCTGTCTAACTAAAGTGAAATCAAGTGCTTGTGAAAGGACCCCCTAAAAAAGGGGGTTATTTTCACCTTGTGTATTTATACACATCTACTGATTATCCCTTATACACTTTTTTCAATTCTGCCAGATCGAGCTTCTTCATTTTAAGTGTTGCTTGATTCAGTCGATTGATTTGTTCTGCAGTGCTATTATTCATCATCTCATCCATTTCTCTCGGTACGATTTGCCAAGACACTCCAAACTTATCCTTTAACCAACCACATTGTTCGGACTCAGGAACAGCCGATAGCTTATCCCAATAGTCATCAATTTCTTCTTGCGTATCGCAATATACCATAAAGGAGATCGCCTCATTGAATTGGAAGTCATGATCCATTGCACTATCCATTGCAGTAAACCAATGATCTAATAGCATGAAATCTGAAAACATAACCGTCCCTTCTTTATCAAGCTCCATGCCTTCAGGATAGCGATAAATCTGTCCCCAATTTGTGCTCTTAAAGGTAGACACATAAAAGTCAACGGCTTCCTCAGCTTTCCCACACACCTCACCAACAAACATAAGCGAAGGTAAAATAGCAGGCCTTTCTTCTCCATCAGGATTAGTCAGGATTAACTGCCACGATACACCATACTTATCTTGAATCCAGCCGTACATTTCGCTAAACGGATACTTATCTAAAGGCATTAGCTCAGAACCACCTTCAGATAATTTGTTCCAAACCTCCTCGAGTTTCTCACGAGCGTTGGCTTCTCGTGATGGATCAAAATTAACGGTAAATGAAATAGATGGATTGAATTGGAAATAAGGACCTGCGCTGATAGCCATAAACCTCTGTCCCCATAATTCAAATGAGACTAAGTTAGCGTCACCTGATGGGGTATCATTCAATGTCGTACTGTTTGTCATGTTTGATTCAGGAAAAATCGACGTATAAAACTTCGCTGCTTCAGCGGCCTCCTTATCAAACCACAAATGTGGAACAATATTTTTCTTTAATTTTGTCATTATTCTCCCTCCTTTATGTGCATATTCTATCATAGCTATTGACAGACTATTTCTTTTCTATTGCTATGTTAAAAAAGACATTGACTTAACGTTCATTTTACATGTATTATATATCTAAAAGATACATATCATTTAGATAGGGGTATTCCATGAAAAAATATAATCATACAACATATGCCATTCTTGGTATATTAACGACTGAATGCAGAACGGGGTACAGTATCAAACGACTCATCGATCAAAGTCTAAATCATTTCTGGAAAATTAGTTATGGGCAAATTTATCCTACTCTGAAACGAATGGTGGAAGAGGGATTAGCAACCGTAAAAACACTCACAGAAGGTGGTAAACCTGATCGACATGAATATTCACTAACTTCAAAAGGGGAAGCTGCCTTGAAGGAATGGTTGGAGCAGCCAATCGAACAAATACCTCACGAGCGAAATGAAGTATTACTAAAATTATTTTTCGGAAGACACCAAACAAAAGAAAATACATTATTACAGCTGGAAACTTATAAGCAAAAATTAACGGAAACCTATGAAACCTATCAGGCTATTGAAAAGATGATCAAATCCAATCATCAACATCATGAGGATGTGACCTATTGGTTACTTACTTTAGATTACGGGAAACGGGTGGCAACAGCTGCGATGGAATGGTGTGATACGACTCGAGATTATTTTAAAAAGGAGGAAGAGTAAATGGCAAAGCACATTTATAAAGGTCGATTTACAACAGAAAACCAGGAAGATTTAGTAGTATTTCTTATTGGAATGAGGATAAACAAACGCTATCTATTCCATCGTTGGTTACCTGTCTTTACTGCTATGCCTGGGATGATTAAGGAACTCTATTCGAATAAAGAGGAGCTAGGGTTTCTATCAATGGAAAGTTATTTTGGTTTAAGAACAACTGTTATGATTCAATATTGGCGGTCTCTCGATGATTTACTGGCATATGCAAAAGGTGAAAAACATTTGAAAGCATGGGAAAGCTTCAACAAGAAGATTGGAAATAATGACTCTGTTGGGATCTACCATGAAACCTATGAATTGAAAAAGCAACAGTATGAATCTGTATATGGAAATATGCCGTTATACGGACTAGGGAAGGCGATGAAGCATATTCCAATTACAAAAGAAATAATTACCGCAAAAAAGCGACTTAATCGTTAGAAAAAAGCCTCCGAATCTCGGAGGCTTAACTAATAAATTGTAATATAAAAGTGAGTAAAAATAGACAAGCGATCATATAAAGGGTGAAGGATACGTTTCTTTTTTTCCCTGTCGCTAATTTTAACATCACATACAAGATGAATCCCATTGCTATACCATCTGCAATACTGTACGTAAAAGGGATCATGATCATCATAAAGATGGCTGGAAATGTCTCGGTCATATCCTGAAAGCTTAAATTCCGTATATTTTGTACCATAATTGCCCCAACAATGATTAAAATCGGTGCAATAGCATTTGCTGGAATGATATTCATATATGGAATCAGAAAAATCGTACCGAGAAAAAGTATTCCTGTTGTGATCGACGTAAGCCCTGTTCTACCACCTGCCGCAATTGCAGCAGTAGATTCAGCTGTGGATACAGTTGGACTTGAACCAAAAATACCAGATAGCATCGAGGCAATACTGTTTGCTTGAAAGGCCTTTTTAAACTTTTCTGGTCCTTTAGCTAAGTCTAACTGACCTGCGACTAATCCCATATTTTCAAAGACGATCACCATCGTAATGGAAAATACAGAGATAACAAAAGGCAATGATAAACTGTTTTCTAGCGAAAACGCTCCAAATACTTGGCTGTATTCCTGCAAGGAGAAAGCCTGATTCGTAAGTGGAGGCATTACATCAAGCAAAAAGGCGATACTTATCCCAACGAAAATCGTCCAGAGAAAATGCCCTTTTACATTGCGAACAAACAAAACAAAAGCGATAATTAACGTTAATATCGTTGCTAATACGACAGGATCACTTAAATCGCCCATCGCAATAATCGATTGATCGCCTTGTTCTATTAAGCGCCCTTTCTCCAGTCCGATCAATATGAGGAAAAATCCTATCCCTATGGTTATAGCTTCCTTTAACGAACTAGGAATCGCTTTGTTGATTACCTGCGTTAATTTAGAAAAAGCTATCAATAGGAAGATAATTCCGGAAACTACTGTGACACCAAGTGCCTCCTGCCAGGCTAACCCCATCGACTGTACCAAGGTATAGGTAAACATCGCATTAATTCCCATCCCAGGGACCACTAAGATCGGTGCATTGGCCCATAATCCCATTAGGAGACACCCTACAAATGATGTCATGATGGTAGCCACAATGGCACCTTGTAGAGGGATCCCTGCCTCTGACAAAATCAGCGAATTAACCGCAATAATGTATACAATCGTGAAAAAACCGATAAATCCTGCTGTTATCTCCTGTTTAACACTTGTCTCGTGTTGTTTTAATTGAAATAAGGATTTTTTCATTCCATTTCCTTCTATTTAATTATCCCTCTCCCAACCCGCTCTCCTCTATGCTTTCTTATACCAAAATAAATAGCAAAGAAAAGAGAGCCAACTTACATTTTAGTAAAAATGGAGCATTTGTCAACTACTTAAGACGATAAACAATGAANNAGTTTCCTAAAGGGTTGGCGTCTTACCATTAATAGAATCTTTTAAAACTAGAAAAGTGTTTCTTCCAATAAGAATTGTTTAAGCTAACAACCTCTACTCCATCTGAGCCTGCATGGATAAATTGATTGTTTCCTAGATAGATTCCCATGTGTGAAATGCCAGATTTATAAGTTCCCTCAAAAAATACTAAATCTCCAACCTTGGGATTGTTAACATAATAGGAACGGTCATAATAACCTGCACTGGAAAGTCGCTTGATGTCCTTTTTACCAGCTTGCTTGTATACATAATAAATGTATCCACTACAATCAAATCCATTTGGTGTTGTTCCACCCCAAGCATATTTTGTACCCTTTAAGCTTGTAGCAACATCGATAAGTTTGGTTACATTGTAATCTATATTACTAGGTTGTTTATTGCTAGTATTCTTATCAGAAGTGGAGCTTGTTGAATCTTGCTTTGCTCCGATTTTCAACTTTTGACCAACATAAATTCGATCAGAGCTTAGATTATTCCATTTCCTCAAATTAGCAACAGAAACACTATATTGAACTCCTATATGAGAAAGTGTGTCCCCTGACTTTACAATATAAATAGTAGAGGAAGAACTACTTTCTTCTTTATTAGAGTTAGAATTAGATGATGTTTGCTCATTATTAGAACTGGTATTAGAGCTTGACTTTTTTACTACTAAGACATTGCCTGGGTAGATCAATGTAGTATTTAAATTATTCCATTTCATTAAGTTTTGAAGGGAAATATTGTGCTTGTATGCTATACCACTTAGAGTATCTCCACTTTTTACTGTATATTTACTTGTCTTACTGGTGCTTTGATTCGCATTTTTATTTTGCGTTTGGTTATTTTTATTAGAAGAAGATGCATCTGTTTTGATAATTTGATTTGGATAAATAATATCAGAGCGAAGCTTATTAATATCGATCAGTGCTTGTACACTTGTATTATACTTCTGAGCTATCTTCCATAATGAATCACCACTTTGGACTTTATACGACGCCGCTTCTGCTTCATCTGCTCCTATCATTGTTGATGCGATAGCTGCACCTAAGGTAACAGACATAATCATTTTCTTTTTTACCATTTAAACTACATCCTCCTGTTTATTAATAATAAATAATTCTTCTCTTTAGGAAAAACAAAGCTCGTACTACTAGAATTGATGTATGTATGAAATGTGATAAACACGCAAGTTTTATGTAAGGAGCTTTTACGAAATCAAATATAGTCCTATTATACTCCCTTTTAGCGAAAAATGATAGATTTTATTGAAATATGTTTTTTAATTTTTTGTATCAAATTATAGGTTGTTTGACCTATAATTTATTCAATTACATAGAAATCCTTATAATTGTATTACCAATAGTAATTATATTACTTACCGACCAATACTAAATGACTATTAATAACATGGCATTTATGTAATTCTAATAGTTACCTTTAATCACATTTTCGTTCTAACTATACAACCAAAACTTGTTAATAAAAAAACTCGCAGTCAACTGCGAGTTAAATTTCCTATCCCTAATCTAATTTAGCTTTTTCCTTTCGATAAATTACCCGTAAACGAAGAAAGAATCCAATTGCAGCCCCTGTTAATCCAAGTGTAATTCCAACCCAAAAACCAGAGGGTCCAAGATTCGTAAAGGCTGCTAATAAATATCCAGAAGGGATACCAATTAACCAATAAGAAACAAAGGCGATATAAAATGGTACTTTTACATCCTTGTAGCCCCGTAAAACACCCTGTAGACTAGCTTGTGAAGCATCAGATAATTGATAAATAATGGCAATGATGAATAACTGTCCCGCTATTTGTACAACAATCGGATCTGTAGTGTAAAGGTAGGCAATTGGCTCTCGGAAAAAGAACATAAAGACAGATCCTGAAGCAAGAAAACCGATGGCTCCAAGTACTCCAATAAAGGCATACTGTTTAGCTGCATCTAATTTTTTACCGCCAATTGAATAGCCTACCACAATCGTTATAGCCATTGATATACTAAGTGGTATCATAAATAGTAATGTCGTAAAGCTAATCACAATTTGATTTGCCGCAATAACCGTAGTGGAAAACATATTGCCAATTAGTAAGGTAACAACGGAAAAAATGCTTGCTTCAAAGAAAATGGAAAGTCCGATTGGTATTCCTATGGATAATTGCTCTTTCCATGCTTTAAACGATGGCTTCACCCATTGGACAAATAATTTGTACTTTTTCACTGCTTCAATTCTAAATGTCATAATAATGCTAATAATTAATATGATCCAGAAGGTGATACCTGTTGCGTATCCAGCACCAATCCCGCCTAACTTAGGCATTCCAAAATTACCAAAAATTAAACTATAATTTAAAAGTACATTAAAGGGAACAGCTAAAACCGTAATAATCATGGTGATTCGTGTGAATCCTTGTCCATCGAAGAAATTACGAATAACATTGGAAAGGAATAATGGGATAATCCCAATCGACAGACCAGCTAAATAATGAAAAGCGATATGTTGTACATTTTCTTCTAAATCCATTAGATTTAAAATCGGATGGAGGGCAAACGCCCCTACTAGAATAATCATCAAACCAAGCATAATAGCTAAAAATATAGCTTGTGTTACGGTATGATGAATTTTATGACGTTGGTTTGCTCCCATAAATTGCGCAATAATCGGTGTAATGGCGAGCATAACACCATTCATTCCTGTAAAAACTGGTGACCATAAACTAGATCCAATAGCGACTCCAGCAAGATCATCTGTTCCAACACGACCAGACATCATCGTGTCAACAAGGTTCATTGCTGATAAACTGATCTGTGTAATCATTATCGGCCACAAAATAACTAGGAATAAACGAATTTTTTCCTTCCATGTTTCGGCATGATACATGTGAACCCTCCTTACTTCTGAGATGTACGATCTGGATAGGTAATACCTAACCAGAATATTTTCCAAGCTGCATGTAATTTTCGGTTGGTACGAGCTTCTCCTCCGTAAATTAATTCGACACCAATGGAATCTAACAAAGCCGAAAATGACATGACTGCAATATTAGGATCTTGACTTATTTCTTCCTTTTCATACGCATATTGAAATCGATCAAAATATAATAAGTCTACTTGATCAATGTATTGATAGAGCTCCCTAGTGACTTCATCGTATAAATGACGTGGAGGAAGAAAGGTGTTACGAAGCCAGAACTTTAATTGATTATCATGATGAAATCGATGGATAAAATGTTGCAGATCTGCCCATAAAAATTCCTTTAGTGTTTTATCGAAATATCTTTTTATATAATCTTGTTCCTTTTTTAACTCATCTGCGAAGGTTTCCTTTAGTATTTGCATAAACAGGGCATCTTTTCCTTTAAAATGAGTATAGATGGATTGTTTCTTGATCCCTACTTGCTTCGCAATATCAGCAAGGGACGTCCCTTCATAACCATGTATGGCGAATAAATTCAATGCTTCCTGTTTAATTAATTGATAAGACATCCTACCACCCCTTACGAACGGTCGTCAGTATAGCTTAGCAAAGGATGATAGGAGTGTCAATAGACGGAATACAACAAAAAAAAAATCACAAGTGATTGCTTGTGATTTTGAGGAAGGAGCATTATTTCAGTGATGGTTTATTATCTAATGCTATCGATAGAAATATATATACCCAAACAGAAACAGAAGAAGTGAAGAAGAAAATTAATCTGACAATGAAAGAAGATATGCCAAAAAACTCCGCGATCCCTCCACACACACCATAGAATGCCTTATCCGTTGATGATCTTGTTAACTTCTGATTCGTTCCATTTCCTCCTTCTTATGTTAAGTCACTTGCCTTTTTACCAATTATAACACGCTTTTTGTAAAATAAAGGATATAGCTAATACTTTAAAGTGCTAGCGCGCTCCTCCAAGAAGCAAACACATGGATTCCGTTGATAAAAAAATAAACACTAGGAAGCACCCAATATTAGGGTGTTTCTTCTTTTACGAGTACTATGCACATTACTTGCAACTTTTCATGAAAGCGTTTATAGTAGTTAACTGTTCATACCTCTCCATCCTCATTCGTCCTCTTTACTCTTTCCGCTTATAAATTCACCGATCATCGAGAAGGAGGTAACTATGTTACATCGATTAAAAATATTTGATAATTTTTATTATGGATGGGTTATCTTAGTTATTGGTGGTTTAGGGGTGTTTTTCTCTGGACCTGGTCAAACATTTTCAAATTCTCAGTTTATAGATGAATATATACATGATTTCGGATGGTCGAGATCACAAGTCTCCGGTGTCTATTCTGTTGCTACACTATTAGCAGGTGTACTAATGATGATCGTAGGACGTTTCATCGATCGATTTGGACCAAGGATGATGATGGTAACAGTAGGAACTTTATTTTCCTTAGCATGTTTCTATAATAGTTTTATATCTAGTATTTGGATGCTTGCATTAGGATTTTTCATGGTACGTTTATTAGGGCAAGGGAGTATGACATTAATTCCAAATACACTCGTTGCCCAGTGGTTTGTGAAAAAAAGAGGTCGAGCCTTTAGTTTAAAAGCACTTTTTAGCTTTGCTGGTGCCATGTTATTTCCTATTATTAATACTTGGCTCATTCAAACATGGAGCTGGCAAGTAGCATGGCAATTTTGGGGAATAGTACTTCTATTTTTATTTGTACCTATTGCTTTCCTTGGAGTAAGAAATAGCCCAGAATCTATTGGATTAGAGCCAGATGGAAACGTAGAACCAGAGGCCGACCAACAAAATAAATTAGTGACACCCGTCATAGAGGCTGAAGAAGATTGGACATTAAATGAAGCAATGAGAACGAGAGCTTTTTGGGCTGTATTAATCTGTGTTGGTATACCTGCGTTAGTTAATACAGGTATTACGTTCCATATCACCTCTATCTTTAAAACGAATGGATTATCGCTTGAAATGGCCGCAATGGTTTTAAGCTTAATGGCATTTGTCGGAATTCCGATTTCCTTAGTCTCGGGTGTAATTTTAGACAAAGTAAAAACAAACTATGTCCTATTCGTTATCTTTATCATCGAATTTTTTGTTCTTTTATTGTTACTAATTACAGATAGTTTCCTTATGGCAATACTATTTGGTATATTATGGGGATTGGCAGGTGGATTAGAACGTATTGCTATCGGTGTTATTTGGCCTAATTATTTTGGTAGAAAATATATTGGGAGTATTAATGGTGTTGGAGCCACGATAATGGTTATCGGTTCATCCCTAGGCCCGTTACCATTTGGTATAGGCTTTGACCTATTTGGTGGCTATACTATCGTTATTCTATTAGCATTAATCTTTCCTATAATCGGCGTTATCTGTTCCCTATTAGCAAAAAAACCAGTGAAGGTTACTATTTGACTACATGTAATTCTAAAGTATGTAGTCTTTTTTTTTATACTTAACCATCTAAATCACTTAACATATTTATAAATTTTAGTAAAGACGGAGGTATATACTTATCTTTCCGATAAATGAACACTGTTTTGACTTTACCGTATAAATTTGGAATGGAATGCTGTCTAAGCATTCCATCTTGTACATGCTTTGTAACGACAACTTGTGGAAGCATACTTATACCTAGACCAGCTGCTACACAACCGATTATCGCATCTAAAGTACCAAATTCCATTATTTTATTCGGAATTATCCTCTCTTGACGTAACCATTGTTCAAGTTTTTCTCGATAAGAACATCCAGCATGAAATACAAGCAACGTTCTTGTTTGAATATCTTTAAATGAAGAAATAGGAGGATGAATTGTATCGGTAATGAGTACTAATTCCTCATTAATTACTTCCTTTTGAATGAGCTCGGGATGTTCAATAGGTCCAGCCACAAATGCTCCATCAAGTTCATACTTTAAAACTCCTTGGATATTTTGTTCAGAAGAGCCTGTTTTTAAAGTTACATCAACATCTGGAAAGTCTTTATGATACTTTGCGAGTAGGGTTGGTAAGCGAACTGCAGCGGTTGTTTCCATTGAACCAATAATTAACGGACCACTTGGTGTTTGATCATCATTCATCACACTTTTTGTTTCCTCTATAAGATGAAATATTCTTTCAGTGTATGATAGCAACATGCTTCCCTTGGCTGTTAAGTCAGTCCCACGATTATGTCTATAAAAAAGGGTTGTTTTAAGATCTGATTCCAATTGCTGTATTTTCATAGTGATATTAGATTGTGCATATTGAAGTTCTCTTGCTGCTTGTGAAATACTTCCCAGCCTTGCAACAGTCTGAAAAATTTTTAATGTATGCAAATCCATAAAAATCCTCACACCTTTTTGCCATCTAAATAACTGATG
>JACYYK010017323.1_pt2 | contig 23551 bp, 20 predicted proteins | sample 8236871 | NCBI WGS metagenome assembly JACYYK01 (sample SAMN14103087, study PRJNA606662) | landfill metagenome | isolation source: landfill solid waste inoculated with endophyte fungus Paravalsa indica | place: India:New Delhi, Okhla landfill site | collected 2017-11-05 | reverse complement strand
GTTAAAAGCTTATATAAGGGGAAGCTATAAACAATTCGTACAAGTCCAGTTGCTAATAACACTGCAATCCCAATGGACACAACAACCACAATAATAAATTTTGAAATCACTCCAGATGTTACCATCTCTACTTGACCAGCCAAAATGTGTAGATCAGGTTCTGCTATGGAAATAAAGAAGCCTAGAAAGATTCCAGCACCGATTACAATCCATAATTTATTCGATTTAGCAACCGTTTTCCCCATTAAGGTACCTATAGGTGTAATACCAATATCAACCCCAAATAAAAAAATGGAAAGACCAATAACAATAAATACAGCGCCAATCAGAAAACGGATTATTAGAGAAATATCAAGAGAAGTTAAAGTGAAGTTCAATATAATTACAATAACAGTTATCGGTAAAACAGATAAGATAACTTCAGAGAATTTTGACCATAATACGCCCAAGCTATACACATTCCTCTCTTCGTTTGAATTATTTATGTACGTAGGTTGATGATTTTTACTGAGGAAAATAGGAATAAATTTATGTTCATGGAAATATTCTTTACTATTATAGCATAGTCATGGAATTACTAACAAAGCATTAACTCTAGCTAAAAAAGAGTCTTGTTTTTTGCTCTACAGCAGTGTATCATTTAATAACAACGTTTTCATTCTATTAGAAAGGGGGCATGATACGAAAAAATGGTTTATTTTCTTTCACAGGTCGATCGCGCAATTCTGACTTGTGATGTATTCTCTTAAAATAGTTATAAAGGGGCGGAGAAATATTGAAAAATTGGTCAAAAGTACTTATCCTATGTTATCTTGTTTTAATCGGATTTTTGTTATTAGGTTGCAGCAATAATGAAAGCGCTTCAAATAATAAGGGTGGAAATAGTGACTCTGGACCACAAGAAATTTCAATCATGTTAAATCTGCACGTTCCGGAAGTACCTGACAAACGTTTGGAAGAATTAATAGAAAAAGAAACGAATACCCAGCTAGATATTAGATGGGTACCAGATAACAATTATGCAGAAAATTTAAATACTGCTATTGCTACAAATAACCTTCCTGATGTCTTTTTATTAAAAGATGTGACATTAGACCAGCAAAAAGCTGCTATCCGTGACGATCAATATTGGGAAATTGGGCCATATTTAGATGATTATCCGAATTTATCAAAGTTGAATAAAGATATCCTTAAAAACACAGCCGTAGATGGTAAAATCTATACTTTGTATGCTGGCAGACCATTATCCCGCCAAGGATTAATCTATCGTAAGGATTGGGCCGATAATCTAGGGCTTGGTACTCCAACCAATTTGGAGGAATTATATGAAATGATGAGAGCATTTACAGAGGATGATCCTGACGGAAATGGAAAGGACGACACAATCGGGTTAACAGACCGTGAGATATTAGGTACCTTTGAAAATTTTGCTACATGGCATGGTGCTCCAAATAATTGGGGAGAAAAGGATGGGCAGTTATTACCACAATTTATGTTCCCTGAATATAGAGAAGCAATGGACTATTTTAAAAGTTTATTTGATAATGGTTATATAAATAAAGATGCACCAGTAACAAGTAAAACAGATCAACAAGAACTACTAAAGAATGGAACTGCTGGTGTGTATATTGGAACAATGGGTGATGTGGAAAGCATGTATCAAGATGCCCTTGCAATCAATCCAGATGTAGTTTTAGATGTTCACAACTATATTGAAGGGCCAGATGGTGAATATCGAACAAGATCAATTCCTGGCTATGGCAGTATGCTGATCTTTCCTAAAGCAGCAGTTGAAACAGAAGAAGAGCTCAAAGGCATTTTATCCTTCTTCGATTATCTCATGACACCTGAAGGGGCAAATCTCTTATTATGGGGAGTGGAAGGCGAGCATTATGAGGTTGTCGATGGAAAAGGAAAAGTAATTGAAGAAAATAGAGATACGTTTAATCGACAAATATTACCATATACTTCATTAGAAATTGGTGAACCAGATACCAATGGCCGTTATATTGGTTATTTTGAATATGAACCACGTGCAAAGGCTGAAGAATTATATAAAGATAACAATGATTATTTAGTGCATGACCCAACCGCGGCACTAGAATCTGCGACCTGGGCATCCAAATCAGAAACCTTAACACAAATAATAACAGATGCGACTTATCAATATTTCTTGGGCCAAATTGATAATGAGGGATTTGATCAGGCAATCGAAGAATGGAAAGAAGCAGGAGGCGCACAAGTAATAGAAGAATACAATGAGCAATAGCATCAACAAAATTAAAAGTTTCACTTCCATCAGTGGGGTTTTCTTATCCCCACTGATGATTGCACATAACGACTTATGACTCCCTTAATTTTTTCCTCAATCTGTCTTCTTTTAAATGAAGTAGCCGATACTTAACTCAATTTTTACGAGCTATTCATGCGGGCTTAAAACTCTTCCATTATACTAGTGACCAATACTAAAAATTGGAGGGAACATATGCATGAATCGATTTAGCCTAAAAACGAAAATAGTCTGTTTTACGGTTTCTTTACTGGTCTTTGTTGTTTTTCAATTTCCTCTCACGGCTTTTTCTGCTCAAAAAACAGAACAGCAAAATATGAACAAAGGNNAAGAAACAGATCAGCAAAATATGAACAAAGGACAAAGGCCAGAGGTCATTTTCCCTGTCATCAGCGATGTACATATAGAAAAAAACGGGATGGAGGACCTACGAAAGTTTGAAACCGCTCTGAATCAACTTAATGAACATGCCCCCCATCAAGATGCCTTTGTAGTTGTAGGGGACTTAACTGATTACGGATTAAAGGAGGAATATGAACGTTTTTTTTCGATTTATAATGAGAAAAAAAATCCTCAAGCCGTTTCCCTCTTCACAATTGGGAACCATGATTATTGGAACGGACTCTCAATAGAAGATGCCCAAAAGCGATTTCTCGACGAAACTGGAATGGGTGCGATATATGGGCACAAAGTCATCAAAGATTATCACTTCATATGGCTGGGCCCGGAAAACGGGGTCACGGAAGGTTATTACTCCAAAGAACAGATTCAGTGGCTAGACAAACAATTGAACGAAGCAGAAAAGGACGATCCAAGAAAACCAATTTTTGTCTTCCTGCATCAGCCCCTCACAGAAACTGTCTTTGGAAGTGAATGGGGAACTGTTACTAACCGGGATCTTCTCTATAACACTTTGAAAAAATACCCACAAAGCATAAATTTTTCTGGTCATACCCATTACCCTTTGGATGATCCTAGAACAATCCACCAAGAAAACTTTACGTCTGTCGGTACTTCCTCGGTTAAATATATGTGGACAGAAGCCGGTTACTTGCAAGGGGAATTACCTCCTGGTCATGAAACGATCAGCCAGGGGCTCATCGTGGAAGCGTACAAAAACAAAGTTGTGATAAAGCGGCGTGATTTTCATAATGATGCATGGGTGGGTGAAGATTGGGTTATCAAGCGTCCTTTCAAGCCTCAAACATTTAAATACACTGAAACGAGAGATCATAAAGCCCCTTATTTTACAAAAGATGCCGAAATTTCCGCTGTGAAAAATCCAGCTTCCTCAGACCGGGTTGTAATTAAGTTCACACAAGCAGACGACAATCTGTTGGTACATTCTTATAAGGTGGTCGCTAGAGAAAAAGATACCGGTCAGGTTGCTCTAGAGTACGAGGCTTTCTCGGAATATTATAGGAATCCGGTACCTGATCCTCTATTACTGCCGGTTCAAGGCCTTAAACCGGACACAGGCTATACAATAGAGGTAACAGCAATCGATGCATTTGAGAATGAGAGTCAAAGTAATTTAACTCTTGATGTTAAAACAAAACCCTAGTAACAAGCGTTTATCAATAATACACCACTGGATGAATCAAATTAGACAGGAACAATAAAACATCTTGGAACTCATCAAAACGATGAGTTCCAAGATGTTTTTCTACATTAAATAAAAAAAGTGCAGAGGAACTGGATGAAAGGATACTTCGTGGACAAAATCAAAAGGAAAGGAAGAATCAACATTTTTATCCTAACTTTGATCTTCTAAAACCTTGAGGTAGAAGACTTACGAACGGTTTTAGCTGTAATAAAAAATTGCCCCATGAGTGTTGTGCCCATAGGAGCAATTTTCTTATTTAATCCTTACATTTACTGCTCTTTGTGGATAATCTGTAATAATTGAATTCACTCCTAAATCTATCAATTTTTTCATCTCGTCTTCTTCATTCACAGTCCAAACACGAACATACTCACTCACTGTATGAAATGGATTATATAAGCTAGAAAGAATCAAATCCTTTTCTACATGTAATGCCTCTAGTTCGAATGTCTCGATATAGTCTTTTGGATTAGAAATAGGAGCATGTAGTAACCAAGCAATATTAACGCTTGGATCTGTATTTTTTAATCTTACTAAGCTTGGTAAGTGAAACGAGGAGTAAACGATTTTAGCATCGCTATTCCAACGATTCACAATAGATAGGAGTTTTTCCTCTAAGCCAGAATAGGTGATAATAGAAGTTTTCAGTTCAATATTCAGTTCAATATTTTTGCCAGTTATAAGCTGCAGAACTTCCTCCAATGTTGGCACTTTTTCGTTATCCCAACTACTATGGTAATTTTCGAAATGGTCAAATTTGCTTCCCGCACTTACCGTTTTAATATAACCTAGCTCCAAATCTTTAATGTATCCTGAACCATCTGTCGTGCGATCTAACGTTTCATCATGGATCACAACAATTTCTCCATCTCTTGTCATATGAACATCTAATTCTAGGCCTTCTACCTCATCATTCAATGCTTTTTGAAAGCTTAATAGCGTATTCTCTGGGTATTCCCCTTTACTACCACGATGACCATAGATTTTTGTCATCTCTTTCCCCCCCTGATAGAAAAATCCATCAAAGCGAAATAATATTCACTTTGATGGGAAAGATATAATATTTACTCACCTCTAGCTGCATTTGCGTTTTTAATAGCTTGATTTAATTGTTCTACCGTATTTTGATAAGCCTCATCAACATCTCCACCATTATAGACCGTTTCAAGTGCAGTTTCCACAATTCTACGACCTTCTGGAATCATATCCATAATTGCACCTTGTGTCGCAAAAGAAGATTTGGTAGATTGCAATTGCTCGACTGTTACTTGTAATTGTGGCATCTCCTTGTAAGCGTCAAGTACGACTTGCTCTTCATATGCAGCTGGATTGATTGCGAAATACCCTGTTCCCACATGCCATTCTGCTTGAACTTCTGGTGTTTGCAAGTACTTCATAAATTCCCATGCTGCATCTTTTTCTGCTTGCTCTTTTCCATCTACCATCCATAGACTAGCTCCGCCAATGACAACTCCTTCTCGCTCCGTGCTCTCTGGATGTGGAATAAAGGCAACCCCTACTTCAAATGGTGCATTATCAATGACATCACGAGCACTTGCAGATGATTGCATAAACATCGCTACATCTTCCGCCAAGAAACCAGAAACCATGTTATCACCATTCGTTCCATAATTAGCAAATGTTTCCTCATCAATCATATTTTTTACCCAATTGAATATTGACTTCCCTTGTTCCTCTGTAAAGCCGATTTCAGTAGGAGTATCAGAGCGGCCATTGTCCTTATTCATTAAAAGGGCACCCTGGTTTGCTAATAATTGCTCAAATAACCATCCATATGCTTGTAAGGCAAATCCTTTCATTTCTGGATTGCTCTCTGCAATTTTTCTACTTGCATCTTCAATCTCTTCAAAAGTTGCTGGTGGATTTTCAGGGTCTAACCCAGCAGCTTCAAATGCATCCTTATTGTAGTACATAACAGGAGTAGACGAGTTAAACGGCATGGAATAGAATTTATCTTCTATTTTATAATAGTTGATTATATTTTCCTCTAAGCCAGTCATATCATAATCATCTTTATCTACATAATTTTGAATAGGCTCGATATGTCCACTGTTAATCATCGACATTGTACCAATTTCAAAAACCTGTATCATTGTCGGCGCACTGTCCGTACCTGCCACTGTATGAAATTTGGTCAAAGCTTCATCATATGTACCTTGGTATTCTGCATTAACCTGAATTTTGTCCTGTGATTGATTGTAATCATCTACAATTTTGTTAAGGGCTTCCTGTGCAGCACCACCCATTGCATGCCAAAATGTCACAGTTTGTTTCTCCTCACTAGAATCTACTTCTTCACTAGATCCATTATTTGTTTCTTCTCCCTCACTTGCATCGGCATCATTCGAATTACAGCCTACTGCGATAAGCGCAAAAAATAATAACATCAAAGCTAACCACATTTTTTTCATTTGTTTTAAACACTCCTTTATTTTTGATTATTTGAAAACTATAAAGCTTTACTTACTTCAGTGCCCCTTCTGCCAGACCTTTTTGTAATTTGTTTTGTCCTAAGAATAAAAGAATTAATGTTGGTAGAACTACGATAATTGCTCCCGCCATAATAACGCCCCATTCATTCAATTGCTCCTGTGACTGCAATTGTCGTAAGCCAATCTGAACAGTTCTTGTTGTTTCATCGGTTGTAGCGAGCAATGGCCATAAATACATATTCCATGAGGTTAAAAAGCCATAAACCCCTAGTGTAACAAGACTCGTTCTTGCCATCGGTAGAACAACAGTTAAATAAAACTTGAAATCACCAATTCCTGCTATCTCACTAGCTTCCTTCAATTCTTTAGGAATTTGCTTAAAGCTTTGTCTTAACAAGAATGTTCCAAAGGCCATCGCAAAAAATGGTAGTGTAAGACCTGTATATGTATTAATCCATCCCATGTCCCGAACTGTTTGAAAGTTCGGAATGATCGATGCTTCAAAAGGAACCATCATTGTTGCAATGAAAACAAAGAACAAAATATCTCTTCCTTTAAACTCTAAGAAAACAAATGCATATGCTGCTAAACTAGATAAAGTAAGTTGTCCTACCATAATAGCTAATGAAACAATAAGACTATTTAGCAAAAACTGAAATAAGGGAAATCTATCAAAGACTTGCACATAATTATCCAATGTAAAGGAAGAGGGTATTAATGTCCCTGTCATGATCTCTTGATTTGACATAAAACTCATTGAAAAGGCTATAATTGCAGGCGCAAAAATTACTATAGCTGAAATCGTAAGCAATAAATAAAAAATTATCTTTTGGTGAATCGGTACGGTCATTGGTAATGCACCTTCCTTTCTCCTAGCTTAAACTGGATAAGAGTCAGGACTAATATAATGACAAATAAGACGATCGCCTGGGCACTTGCAGAACCATGCTGATAATTCATAAAAGCTTCTTGGTAAATGGAATACACGATAACATTTGTTTCATTCTGTGGTCCACCTCTTGTTAACATATCTACCTGTCCAAAGGTCTGGAAAGCATTAATAAAGGAAACCGTAATAACAAAAAATAATGTCGGTGAGAGCATTGGAATCGTGATTCTTCTAAGCTTGTAAAAATAACTTGCCCCATCAATATCAGCACTCTCATATAAATAGGAATCAATAGATTGAAGTCCACCTAGCAAAATTAAAAACGTAAAACCTATGTTCATCCATATTGTTGAAATAGAAACAGACAAAAGTGCCCAATCTGGATCTGTTAACCAACCAATAGCCTCTATACCTAATGTTGCTAAAATTTGATTCAGCCAGCCAATCGTAGGATGGAATAGAAACATCCAGAAGACAGAAGCTGCTGCAACAGAAATACCCATTGTGGAAGAAAATATCGTGCGAAAGATACCAATTCCTCTCAATTTTTCATTAGCTAGAATGGCCAGTACAAGACTGATTAAAACTGTTCCCGGAACGGTATAAACAACAAATAGCAATGTGACTTTTAAGCTTTGCAAAAATATGGGTGACGAAAAAATTGCTTTAAAATTATCAAGGCCCACATACACTGTCGTCGCCCCACTATTATCAGTTAAGAAAAAGCTTAGATAAATGGTCTTCATCATTGGATAAAACAAAAAGACACTAAACAGCAAGATAGAAGGTAAAAGAAACAGGATACCTTTAAAAAATGACTGAATTCGGTGTATCTTTTTTATTTTGTTAAATTCTATTGCATAATCTGTCTCAGTACGAACCGTTATATCATTCATATGGCAATAACCCCTTGATCTCTTGTTACATTTGGAGCCGCTTGTACCAATTCAGTTGTTTGAGTATCAAAGAAATGCATATTGTCAATAGATATTTGGACTGGAACCATATCCCCAGCTGTAACTTGCCATTGCCCTAACCATTTTGCTGTCCAAAACTGTTGCCCAACTTCAAATGTAAGTAATGTTTCATTTCCGAGATGTTCCACATTGATGATTTCTAATTGATGTGTCTTGTTTTCTGGTGTTCCTTTGAATAAATGCTCGGCTCTTATTCCTATAGTAAGATGATCTCTTTTTTTAAGATTTGTTATATCAGCATTTTGAAGCGGTATATGTAAGCAATCCTCAATAATAATTTCTTCCTCTTTGATCATAGCTTGACCGAGATTGATTTTTGGTGATCCAATGAAAGAAGCAACAAATAAATTAGCGGGGTTATTGTATAAAGAGATAGGATCGCCAACTTGTTGGATTTTACCATCATTTAAGACCATAATCCGATCTCCCATTGTCATTGCCTCGACCTGATCATGGGTGACATAAATCATCGTTAATCCTAGTTTCTTTTGTAGACGCCTAATTTCCATGCGCATATGTGCTCGAAGCTTTGCATCTAAATTGGATAGAGGCTCATCCATTAAGCAAAGAGGTGCTTCACTTACAACAGACCTAGCCAAAGCAACTCTCTGTCTTTGCCCACCTGAGAGTTGTTTGGGCTTTCGTTTTAACAGTTCTGTTAGTCCCATCATTTCAGCTGTTTCGGTCAATCTTTTTTTCTGTTCTTGTTTTTTGACCTTTTTCGCATTCAAGCCAAATAAAATATTTTGTTCCACTGATAAATGTGGATATAAAGCATAGTTTTGAAATACCATAGACAAATTTCGATCCTTTGGGCGTAAATGATTCACTACTTTATCATTAATTTTTAATATTCCACCAGATATCTCCTCAAGCCCTGCAATCATTCGTAATAATGTACTTTTACCAGATCCTGAAGGTCCTACAAGAACAAAAAATTCTCCTTCTTCTATTTCTAAATCAATACCATTTAACACATAATGCTCTTTATCATAGGACTTTGCTATATTTTTCATTTCAACATGCTGCAATTTTATAACCTCCTCGCCTACTAAAGTTGCTCCATATATCAAACTAAAGCTATTAAAACATATAAATACAGCAATTTTGTTCTTTTTACAGAATTCAAACAAACAATATATACAGGATTAACAAACTTAACATTGATTTTACACTGAGGTTTTCTTAATCGATATTTTCACATTAAAAGGTATAGGTGAATATCCTAAATAGGAGAATTAACAATTAAGCAAAAATGCGATTATAAGAGAGGGGAGTAAAATCATGCATTATCAAAATCAAACATTACCTGCTTATCAAACTAGTAATATGAAGAACCTGTGTGATCGTTATAAGGATTATTATGTAATGGGACAATTAAGTAATGGAACACAATTTGAAGGGATTATCCAAGCAGTAGATAATGACAATGTAACGATTCTCATACCAGAAAATGTAGAAGAGGGAGAAACAGACCGTCAATTCGGTTATGGCTATTATCCAAGAAGATATTATCGTCGTTTTCGACCATACCGTTATCCATTAGGTTTACTAAGTGGCCTGCTACTGTATCCATTTCTTTTTCCGCCGTATTATCCACCTTATTACTAAAAAAAGAAAGCAGAAAGGGTATCATAGCCCTTCTTGCTTTCTTTTTATTAAATGGAAATTTTCCATCAGCGGACGTGCGGTTAGCGAAACGTTAACGTTCGTTATCTAAAACGTTCTTCTTTGATCTATCATTCCTGTCAAAATGATATCCAAGCTTGTATGCTCGTTGGAACCAATGCTCTGTGTAGCCCGACTTAACCTTTATCGTGTCATAGAATAGCTCAAATTGAGAACTAGGTATCCCGCAATAATCTGCCAAGCCTATATTAAAATAATGGTTCATCATTGAATCATATTTTCTTTTTTCGAACCTTTCTATTGGTGCCCCTGCTAAACTAAGCCAAAGCACATGATGATGTTTCAATCTTTGGTTACCGTAAGCAAAATGATAATTCCATACTCTATCAATATAACCTTTTAACATGGCAGGCACACTCCACCACCACAATGGAAAAATGAAAGCTAATGCCTCATACTTCTCCAAACGCTCCATTTCTTTTTCTACTTCCCATGAGAACTGTTGTTGTTCTGCTTGCCAATCCGGTTCATCCTCCTCCTTTAATACTGGATTAAATCCACTTCGATATAAATCAAGCACTTCTATCTCATGACCTGCATCTCTTAGGCCTTGCATAAATTTATCAGCAACTGCAAATGTTAACGATTCCTCTCTCGGATGTGTGACAACAGTCAATACTTTCATATTCCTCATCCTTCCTATAACATCTCGTTTTTTCCTTATATTTAGTGTATAATACATTTAATGTTCAGTAAAATAGATATTTTAGATAATTTAGTTCAGAAAAAATGATAATAATGAGGTGAAAAAATGGAATTACGTCATCTAATTACCTTTCGTACAATTATAGATGTAGGCGGCTTTAAGAAAGCGGCAGAACAATTAGGTTATGCACAGTCTTCTATAACCGCACATATAAAGGAATTGGAGAAGGAGCTTGGTTATCCACTTTTTGATCGTCTTGGAAAAAAAATCGTATTAACTCAAACTGGAGAGCGTTTTCTCCCATATGCGTTAGATATCATTCGTTTATATACGGAATCGAAGGAAGTCATAAGACAAACAGATCAACCGAGTGGGGATCTAACCATTGGGGTGAGTGAATCCTTACTAATCTATTGGCTCCCTAACATTATCACAGCATTTATGCATCAATACCCTGAAGTCCATTTAACAGTAAAACCGATCGACTATGAGGATTTAGCGGATCAATTAAAACAAAATGAAATCGATGTGGCGCTCCTTGTGGAAACGAACAGCTGGCTCTCTTCCGAATTAAAAATTCACAAACTGACTGACGAAAAACTAGTTTTAGTACATCCTCCCAAAAAAGAAACGACAAACATGCTGGTAACAGAATATACTTGTAGCTGGCGACCAATCATTGAGGAATATTTAACTTACCATAGTCAGCCTACAGAGAATAAATTGGAATTACCAAGTATAGAAGCTATTAAAAAATGTGTTCTCCTGGGTCTAGGAAAATCAATGCTCCCGCAATTTGTTGTTAAAGAGGAAATCGATCAAGGCAAACTTCATTATGAAAAGACAAAATTTGAGGACAGTATTGCTATTTATGCTGCTCACCATAAAGATAAATGGGTATCTGCTAACATAAATGCATTATTAGAGCTATTACCATAAACAAGTTTGCGATGTTTGTTGAATCTTACCAAACTTTTAAATGCGGACTTAAAAATACAAGCTGACTAAATGCTGTCAGCTTGTATTTTTGTTTACTCCCCATTTTCTAACCAATCTACTTCATTGGAAGAAAGTTCAATTTCTGATCCTTCCAAGCAGGATACTAGTTCTTGTTCATTCTGTGCACCAATTAATGCACATGTTGGAAATTTTTGATTCAGGACATAGGCTAAAGCAATTTGAATTGCTGTTACTCCTTTTTCTTTTGCTAATTTTTCTGCTCGTCTTAAACGATCCCAATTCGCGTCACTATAGAAGACACGGACAAGATCCTCATTACTACGATCCTCTGGTGTGAATCTTCCAGTGAAAAATCCTCTAGCTTGTGAGGACCAAGATAGGATAGGTAATTGTGTCTTTTCATGCCATTTTATATCAGCACTATCTGTTGAGACACATCCTTTCCAAAATGGTTCATTTGCCTTTGCTAGACTAAGGTTTGGGCTACTAAATGAAAAGCCTATCAAACCTTTTGAACTAGCATAATCATTTGCCGCTTGGATTCGTTCTGTCGTCCAGTTGGAACCACCAATAGCCTTTATTCGGCCAGCTTCGATATGCTCATTTAATGCATCAATGATGACACTGACTGGCACATCTGGATCATCTCTATGGAGTGCATATAAATCAATATAATCTGTTCCGAGTCTTTCTAGACTCTCGGAAAGATCTTGTTTTATCGCCTCAGGATTAACACGTGGCCCATTTTGGTCATGATGCGCTCCTTTCGTTAAAATAACGATATCCTCACGATTGTTGCGCTCCTTCAGCCATTGACCAATCGCAATTTCACTTTCCCCACCACAATAAATATGGGCAGTATCTATTGTATTCCCACCAATTGCAACATATCGATCTAACACCTGACAAACTTTATCATACACACTTGGCTTGAAATAATCGGAACCTTGAATTAAAGTAGTGACCGGCTTATCAAGTCCGTTAATTTGAATGGTATTCACGTTATTCCTCCTCCTTAATCTCTACACGTCTTCTCTCTTCAGCAGAGGTCAAACAAGCATCAAGCACCTTCATGTTCAAAATAGCATCACTTGCAGGATATGGTAAAGGCTTACCGTTTAGAATACTTTGTCCCACCGCATCTGCTTGCAATGCGTATTGATTAACATATGGAACCTCTACTTCTTTAGTGCCTTTACTCGTGTGAACAAAGAAATGATCTTGTTCGTTTTGATTGACAACAAATGCAGATGGCACCTCAATTTTACCTTCTGTCCCTAGAATTTCTAATCGATTACGGAAGTCTGCCCACATCCCACAATCAAAGGTAAGTGCCACACCATGATCGAATTCCAAAATTCCTGATGCCATCATGTCAACCTGATCATGTTGTTCTGAAAAAAGTGCATGAACGGTTGCTGCCTGAGGTTCCTCTTTCAGAATCATTCTTGCAGCACTAATTGGATAAACCCCAACATCATACAAGGAACCTCCACCCCACGCCTTTTTAAACCGCACATTTTCTTTCGCAGATGCACTATTAAAGGTAAAAACTCCATGAAGTCCACGAATTTCTCCAATCTCACCTTTCGCCAATAACTCTTGGATCATTTGATACCTAGGATGATAACGATACATAAATGCTTCGGCAAAAACCACTTCAGCCTTTTTGCTTGCTTCCACCATTTCCCGAGTTTCCCTTGCATTTAATGCCGCAGGTTTCTCACAGAGTACATGCTTTCCTGCCTCCATCGCTTTAATGGACCATTCTTTATGTAAATGATTTGGTAACGGGATGTATATGGCATCAATATTCGAATCTGCTAATAATTCTTCATAGCTTCCGTACGCAACCGGAATGTCTAATTGCTCTGCTATTGCTTTTGCGTTTTCTAAGTTACGACTAGAAATCGCATAGATTTCACCTGTTTCCGATTCCTTAATCCCCGGAATCACTGCTTTTTGTGCGATATTTGCTGTGCTTATAACTCCCCATTTTATCGACATATAATTACCTCCCCTATAACTTTATTGTTATTATAATCGATTTAATTTAAAATAAAAATAGAAGCTTTTTGCTATCAAATAACAAAATATTGTCCTTATGGAGGTATGAAAATGTACCGTCAGGTTTTGCTACCAACCTTAAAAAAACATGAATATATGATTCTACCTGAGTCAGTCGGATGTTACGAATCGGCGAAAGACCATGCTGTCTATCGTGAAGCAGGATCATTAGATAATTTCAGTATTCATTTTATTCTTTCTGGAAGTGGTTTTTTAGAAATAGAAGGGAAGCAATACACCTTACATAGAGGGGATGCTTTTCTTTATTTTCCACAACAGGAACAAAGATATTATAGTAGTACAAAGGATCCATGGAGTATTAGATGGGTACATTTTTATGGAAGTACGTTGCATAGCTTTTTATCAGAGACTGGTTTTGGTAGGTTTATTCTATGGCGATTACCAGATATCGCAAAATTGGAGAAGGTGCATGAAAAGTTATTACAAGAGGCAGATGATAATAGCTTTTTACAGCTAATCCAATTATCAACCATTACTTATTCTTTTCTAGCTACGTTTACTAATATAGCGGTACCTATGGAATCAACTTCTAAACAAGAATTGGATTTAAGAATCCAAGCACTGTTACCAAAAATGCAAGAAAAAGCTCCAGAGCCATTTGACCTAGAATACTGGGCAAAGGAAACTGGAGTAAGTACTTATTATTTCTGTCGATTGTTTAAACGGGTAACACAGATGACTCCAATGGCTTTTGTAACACTTTGCCGTATGCAATGGAGCAAGCAATTATTATTAGAAGAGAGAAAACTTACGATTAAAGAAATTGCCGAAAAATCCGGTTATCCTAATCCAAGTTATTTTAATAAGCTTTTTCTAGAAAATGAAGGTATGACTCCAACAAAATATCGACAAATGTATGTTTAACCTTCTGGATAAGTTTTTCGTAAGAATTGAATGGAATGTTGAATTAATTCCTTCAACACTTCCACGTCTACATCCGCTAATTTGTTAATATACACACAAGCTTTTCCAGAAGTATGCTTACCAAAACGAGATAACAATTCCTCTCGTTCGGCACCTGTAGCAAAATACAAACTAATCTTGGCTTTTCTCGGAGAAAATCCGACGAGTGGTGCATCTCCTTCATGTCCAGAAGCATATTTATAATGATATGAACCAAAGCCAATGATAGTCGTGCCCCACATTTTTGCAGGATAACCCGTCGTTTTTGTAAAAATATCGAGTAGTTTTAATGCATCTTCACGCTTTCTATCATGCTCAATTGCTTCAATAAATTCAAGTACATCTCGATCATTTTCTCTTGTTTTTAATTCATACATCGTTTTACTCCTCTCCCATTTTGAAGCACTAATCCTTATGTTCCACAAAACGTTTGTTGTGGTCGCTTTGACTTTGGTGGAAGTGCTGCATACTCCACTTGTTCTTTCGTATGTGCATAAGGATCAGCGAGTATATCAAGTAGGTTCTTCATTACACTATCGTCCTCTTTTGTGACAGCCGCTTCAATCGCCTCTTCGACCAAATGATTTCGAGGAATAACTGCAGGATTACTTTTTTTCATTAAGTCTAGGACTTCTTCTTCGGACTCTGCTTGTCTTTCGCGTCTTTGTTTCCATTTTGTTTGCCATTTTTTAAATTCATCCCGTTCAAATAATACCTGACTGTTGGTTTGATGAAAAGTCAAAGCTCGAAAGGTGTTCGTATAATCCGCATTATATTGCTGCATCAATTGTAGGAGTTCTTCAATTAATTTTTCATCCTCTTGCTCCTCATTAAATAACCCTAGCTTTCTTCTCATCCCTTTTATCCATTCGGCATAAAATATATCGGAGAACTCCTCAATCGCACCTTGTGCTAATTCAAGGGCTCGTTCTTCTTCATCGTGTAATATAGGTAATAGGCTTTCCGCAAATCTAGCTAAATTCCAGCCACCTATATTTGGTTGATTGCCATATGCATAACGACCTTGAATATCGATGGAACTAAAAACAGTTGCGGGGTCGTATTCATCCATAAAGGCACATGGGCCATAATCAATGGTTTCCCCACTTATTGTCATATTATCGGTGTTCATCACACCATGAATAAAACCGACAAGCTGCCATTTAGCAATTAATTTCCCTTGTCTGTTTACAACTTCTTTTATTAAAGAAAGGTATGGATTAGGTTTACTTTTCAAAGTTGGATAATGTCGTTTAATTGCATAATCGGCTAATTGTTTAATGTCGTCTTCTTCACCAAAAGCAGCAGCATATTGGAATGTACCAAAACGCAAATGGCTAGAAGCTACACGAGTTAAAATCGCACCAGGTAATTCCACTTCTCGTCTAACCTCTTCACCAGTCGTAACCACCGCCAAACTACGTGATGTCGGTATTCCCAATTGATACATTGCTTCACTTATAATATATTCTCTTAACATCGGGCCTAAGGTTGCCCTGCCATCACCACCTCTAGAATAGGGTGTTTTCCCTGCCCCTTTTAACTGTAAGTCAAATTTATCACCTGCTGGGGTAAGCTGCTCTCCAATTAATACAGCTCGTCCATCTCCAAGCATCGTAAAATTCCCAAATTGATGTCCTGCATATGCTTGTGAAATAGATTGGGTATCTTCCGGCATCTTATTACCAGAAAAAACTCCGAGCATTTCAGTTTTTGATATTGCTGCTAAGCCAAGGCTTTGGAGTAATGCATGATTAAGTACTCTTATTTCTGGATCTTTAACATGTGTTGGCTCTACTTTACTATAAAAAAACTCAGGCAAATCTTCATAGCTATTGTCAAATTTCCATCCTGCTTCTGTTGAGCCCATTTTATCTTCCTTTCGTTGAATATTTATACCTATAGTTTATTATACCCCTTTCCAGTAAATCATGTGTGATGATTATAGCAAAAACAGACAGCCGATCGCTGTCTGCTCTCATCATCGAAGCATTTCTTCGACAAGCTTTTCATTTCTTTTTTTGAAAATATCATTGTGGGAAGAAACCATGGCGATTTCCGCGGCATTGGGCTCTAAATACTTTTTGGCACTATTTACAGCATTTGTAGCATCATGGAAAGCCCCCATTATTAAATGTACCTTACCATCGTGCTTAATAATATCTCCCGCAGCAAATAAGCCATCAATGGAAGATTCTGATTTTGTACTTCCTTTTATAAAGAAGTCATCCAACAATTCAATTTCAATCTTACTGTTTTTTATTAAGGTAGAATCTCGATCAAAGCCATGATTAATCACAAGTTCATCAATATCAACATATGTAGACTCATTCGTTTCATTATGAGTGATCTCCACCTGATTAATGGTTTTTCTGTTAGAGGAGATAAGCTTGGTAATCGAGGATTGAAAAAAGCACTCCACCGAGCTATTTAATAGCTGTGTTACTTGCGATTCGTGACCAGTTAGGCTATCTCTTCGGTACGTAATATATACCTTTTTCGCGATTGGTTCTAGCTCATTAGCCAAGTCAATCGCTGCGTCACGTCCCCCTGAAATGAGAACTACTTTATCCTTAAAGCGCTTATATGATTGAACCGTATAATGTAAATTCGATACTTCAAAACGATCTGCACCTTTAATATTTAACTTTTGTGGTTTTAAGATACCACTACCTGTTGCAATGATAACCGTTTTGGAATAATGGATTTTCCCACTACTTCCTCTAAGAATAAAAAGATTATTTTCGTCTTTTTCAATTGATTCTATCTTTTCATTTAACACAACTTCAGGCTCAAAGGTTAAGCCCTGTTCTACTAAATGATCAATAAGCTGTGTTCCTGTTACAGGCGGTAATCCACCAACATCCCAAATCAATTTCTCTGGATATACATGTATCTTCCCACCCAATTGTGACTGAAATTCGATAATTTTTGTTTTCATCTCTCTCAGTCCACTATAAAAGGCTGAATAAAGTCCAGCCGGGCCTCCACCGATAATGGTTACATCGAAACATTCTTCTTTAAGCAAATGGATTTCCTCCTCCAAAGGTATTTCTATTTAAATTTATATTGACAAACGATAATGATAACTATTATCATTATAAGCGAAAATGATAATCAATATCAATAAGTTTTTCTAAAAGGAGATAATTTTTATGAGAAAAATAAGCTTCGCCCTCGTTATTTTAGTTATTCTATTTATTACAGGTTGTAGTAGCAATAAAGAAACGAATGGAGAAACTGTCAATGAAAAGGAGACAGAAACCATTACGTATGAGTCAGAAAATGGTCCTGTGGAGGTGCCCGCTAATCCAGAGCGTGTGGTTGTCGTTTCTACTTATGCTGGTAATGTTCTAGCACTTGATGTACCACTCATTGGAGTAGATTCTTGGGCTAAGCAAAATCCACACTATGACCTGGAAGGTGTAGAGGAGATATCAGAAGAAAATCTTGAAAAAATTATGGAGCTGAATCCTGATTTGATCATTGGTGCTTCTACGACAAAAAATATTGATAAATTAAAAGAAATTGCACCAACGGTTACCTTTACATATAACAAAGTGGATTATTTAACACAGCACCTTGAAATCGGTAAGCTACTGAATAAAGAAGAGGAAGCCGCTAACTGGATTAAGGATTTTAAGGCAAGATCTAAACAAGCTGGCGAAGAAATTAAAGCGAAAATTGGTGAAAATGCTACAGTAACGGTTATTGAGAACTTCGATAAGGAATTATACGTATTTGGAGATAACTGGGGTAGAGGTACAGAAATTCTTTATCAAGAAATGGGCTTGAAAATGCCTGATAAAGTGAAGGAGAATGCATTGGAAGCTGGTTACTATACATTGTCTCCAGAGGTATTATCTGATTATGTTGGAGATTATTTAATCATTAGTAAGACGGAGGAAACAGAATCATCTTTTATGGAAACGAAGACATTCAAAAATATTCCCGCCGTTCAAAAAGATCATGTCTTTGTTGCAGATGCGAAGGGATTCTATTTTAATGATCCAATAACATTAGAATACCAATTAGAATTTTTCAAGGAACATTTTTTGGATGAATAATTATTATTCTAACTTCGTTCTGCATTACGATTGACTCGATAAAAAAGAAGAAAGCTGAGATATCATGATCAATAAATCCAAGTATTTTTCATTCAAATTAATAGCTAGCATCTGTTTCATGCTAGGCTCGTCTATATTGGCCTTATGGCTTGGTGCGGCTAACACTTCCTTACACGATGTATGGCTTTCTATAACCACATCTTTGGAAAGCGAGACCCTCACCATGCTTAGGGAGATTCGGTTACCCCGAATTATTGCTGCACTTTTTGTTGGTGCTGCACTAGCAGTTTCAGGGACAATCATGCAAGGGGTAACAAGAAACCCACTAGCAGATCCAGGGTTACTAGGTGTAACTTCTGGAGCAAATGTAGCACTGGCTATTACCGTAGCTTTTTTCCCTTCTGCTAATTACTTTACCATTATGATCGCCTGCTTTATTGGTGCTTCACTTGGAACACTACTTGTTGTTGGCATAGGATCTGTCCAAAAAGGGGGCTTTTCTCCATTAAAAATTGTGCTCGCAGGCGCTGCTGTTTCTGCCTTTCTTTACGCGATTGCTGATGGAATTGGCATATATTTCAAAATATCGAAGGATGTTTCGATGTGGACTGCTGGGGGGATGATCGGAACTAATTGGAATCAGCTAAAAATGGTTGTGCCTTGTATTTTAATAAGTGTCATCATCTCCTTGTTTTTAAGTCGACAGCTATCCTTGCTCAGTTTGAATGAAGATGTAGCAACTGGATTAGGGCAGAATATACTTATCATCAAAGCAATACTATTTCTTCTCATTAGTATTTTAGCAGGAGCAGCTGTTGCTTTGGTAGGGAATTTAGCCTTCGTTGGTCTTATGGTTCCACATATTGTGCGTGCTATAATCGGAGCAGACTATAACAAAATTCTCCCACTATCTGTTTTTATTGGAGCGACATTTATGGTATTAGCAGATTTGGCTGGCCGAACAATTAATGCACCTTTTGAAACACCTGTTGCAGCCATTGTAGCAATAATGGGACTCCCTTTCTTTTTAATCATCGTTCGTAGAGGGGGGAAAGCATTTTGATTCCGACTACTAGTAAAACAACAAAACAGCGTATTATCGTAATAAGTCTTGTTGCTTCCGTTATTTTAATTGCCGTGATCAGCTTAGGGATTGGTTATTCTTCTGTTTCATTTAATCGCATCATTCCTACTTTTATAGGGCAGGGTACGTTTAAAGAGGAGTTTGTTATTTATTCTATTCGTTTGCCAAGAATAATCATTACTATCCTGGCAGGTATGGCATTGGCAGTATCTGGTGCCATTTTACAAGGTATCACGAGAAATGATTTGGCTGACCCTGGGATTATCGGGGTTAATGCAGGTGCAGGCATTGGGGTTGCCATTTTCTTTTTATACTTTCCTATTGATGTTGGTTCCTTTATTTATGCACTACCTATCATTGCATTTATCAGTGCCTTTCTTATTGCGATATTAATTTATATTTTTTCTTATACTAAGGGAATTGGGTTACAACCAATTAAGCTGATACTAGTAGGTGTTGGTTTCTCGATGGCCTGCTCGGGACTTATGGTTGTCCTTATATCTTCATCTGAGCGAGAAAAAGTAGATTTTATCGCCAAATGGTTAGCGGGTTCGATATGGGGTACTGATTGGCCATTTATTATAGCAATACTGCCATGGCTATTAATTCTTATTCCATTCACTCTATATAAAGCGAATAAGCTTGATCTGCTCAGCTTCAGTGAGCCTGTTGCGGTTGGAGTGGGAGTTCGTGTTGAGAAGGAAAGGGTGTTACTTTTGGTTGCAGCTGTTGCACTCGCTGCAGCTGCCGTATCGGTAACAGGCGGAATAGCCTTTGTTGGTCTAATGGCTCCACATATTGCCAAATCCATTATAGGGCCAAGAAACCAGCTTTATCTTCCAATTGCCATTTTGATTGGTGGCCTTTTATTATTAATTGCAGATACGATTGGTCGAAACATTATTGAGCCAGAAGGCATTGCGGCAGGTATCATGACAGCATTAATCGGTGCCCCGTATTTTATACTTCTATTATTGAGGAAATGAAAAAGTGGCTGAGGCATAAACTAAATAGGGTGAATGAGAATCCGAACATTCTTCTGACTGAGCGAAGTATTTTGACGAAGCAGCTTCAGTGCAGAAATATTAACGTTCGGATTTTTCTTTCTTTACTATTCTTTTGACCCAACTAATTTCAACGGGCTGGCTTAATACTCACGATTCACAAAAAAATCTAACAGCTGTCTTAAAAAATTTGTTTCATATGGTAATCTATCGATCGTTTCTACGGCTTCACAGTAGTGGTTCCACATCTCTTTCTTAGCACCGTCCATTCCTAAAATGGTTACGAATGTAGAGCTGTTGTTTTGTTGATCATTGCCGACTGGCTTACCAAGTAATTGTAAATCACCCTCTACATCCAAAAGGTCATCTTTTATTTGAAAAGCGATACCTGCATGGTAGGCAATCTTTTTAAGTGAACTTCTTTCTTCTTCCGATGCTTTTGCGAGAATGGAAGGCATGACTAAAGATGCCTCAAAGCCAATTCCCGTTTTATAAAAACACATATCATTTAACTCTTCTATTGTTAGTTCCTTTCCTTTTGCCGCTAGATCAATAGCTTGGCCTCTGCACATTTCTGCTGTTTTTTGAGCAGAATATTGAATTAATTGTAATACAGTACTAGGGTCAAAGGAATTAAGAGAGGCTTGTTCTTCATACGCTTTTTGCGTTAGAAATAAGCCTGTTAATTCAGCAATGGCTGTATTATATTTCTCGTGTAATGTTTCTCTTCCACGGCGATAGGAGGCATTATCTTGAGATGGCAAATCATCAAAGATTAAGGAAGCCGTGTGCATATATTCTAAAGAACGGATTAATGGAATAATGGAGGATGGTTGAAAATGATAAACTTGGACACCCATTAACCAAGTAACAATCGGTCTTAATCTCTTCCCTGCCCCTTCTATGCTATAATTTGCTGCATGAGAAATCGATTCTCTTGCTCCATTCCCTTCCTTGATTGGTAATAATTGATTAATTTGATTTCTTATATCCTTGATCGTTTGGAAAAAATCCGTTTTTGCTTGTTTTTGATTCCGTAGATTTTGAACAAAATGATCCCGAAGTAATTTATCAAAGAAATCAACATTATCCGCTTTTTGGACTAAATGCTGAATGAAGCGATTAAATTCAGGCATTCGTTGTGTCAGAATCTTCATAAGTTCTGTATAAGCCTTTTCACCCATACGAATTTTCAAACGCTTTAAACCATTTATCGCACGATTTAAAATTATTTCACACGTTTTTTGATCGGAATCATATACGCGATGAATCAAATGATAAATTACCGTCCAATAAAGTTCAAAAGGATTTACTAAGTCTGATCTTTGCTGATAGTATTTCAAATAATAAGTATAGGAAGAAACGGCTCCACTTTTCTGATCTTGATTAATATCTGCTAGATCATCTGCTAACTGATTATAAATTCCGTAAAAGAACATCCGTTGTTGATTTGTCTCATTGTCCTTCATTCCGATCAAGGATCGGACAATCATTCTAGAGGATGCTGATTTTAAGATAATAGGTAAATACAATTCATCATTCGTGTAATTAGGATGATCTATATCTTTATCCCGATCCAATTCCTGGGCATGAAAAAACAGATAGCTTAACTCGAAAAAATGATGTTCATCAAGATTTGCTTGAATCATCCTTATATACTCAAAGGCTTCCTTCAATTCCTTATAAACAAATCGGACTAAATCACCGTTTTCTCCTTCCCAATTCTTTAATTCAGCTACCTTTTCTTTCGCTAGTGTTGTTCGGATCCAAGAGGAAAATTGCTCTTCCTCTTTTTTGGACAATATATTGGCATCTAGTAAATCATCGATAAACGGATAGGTTAATCCATAGCTATAACCTAGCCTCACCGCTTGGTCTAGTCTATTTCTACGCAAGTCAGCGGAGGACTGTTCATCTAATTGATCGAGCTCCTGCAACAATACTCCTGCTATAATTTTTAGTAATTTTCGTTGTGCATTTTCTTTATCCATAGCTTCTGGAAGTTGCTTGGAGACTAATTTTAATTTTTGAATTAACCAAAAAAAAGTCGATTCTATTCCTTCCTTTTGCGCCCATCTATAGAGAGTACTTAATCGAAAAGGCTCGTGATTACTAGTGTCTATTACATAATTCTTCACAAAATTTGTTGCACGATTTATCTTTGCTTGAATCCCATGATCAGCTAATGAATAACCTAGATCTCGCATGTATATGTAGGAAATACTTCGATCTAAATATTCGTCTAATTTACCCGTATATTTCAGCCATTTTAAATAAGGTTGATAGTTCGTATCTTTTCTCGATTTTCTTAATAGAGAGGGGCGAATGTGAGACTGCTTCCATGCTTCTAAATCTGTCGTTAAAGTATTGACAAAGGATTGCTCGCGAACATCTTCAAATAGCTGATTAAAATACTCTTTTGCCTTCTCTACTTTTGGTTGTATCCAAGAGTCTTTATAATGTTGGATGTCCATTTATCTTACCTCAATTTCCAATCAAATTTCTTTCATCATAACATTCATACGTAATAAGGGGAAAAAAAGTTTCAGAAGAAATTTTAAAAAATAGCAGCTCCGTTGTTTTTCTATCGTCATTTTTACTGGTCTAGTATTCCGGTTCTTTGTGCAAAAAAGGCGATCCCCAGTATGGTAGATCACCTTTTCCCTAAGCATTTGCATGCTGTAATTTTCCCTTTTTATCTGCTCTGGTCAGGAACTGAATAACAAATAATATGAGGAAAACTCCTAGACCAATAATATCAGAATAACCTTCTGGATACATGAGCATTAGGCCTGTCAGCAGTGTAATAATCCGCTCGGTCCAATGTAATTTGCGATACCAGAAGCCAATCATACAAGCTCCTATGACGAGCATCCCTAGCATCGCTGTGATAAG
>JACYYK010005144.1_pt2 | contig 23606 bp, 22 predicted proteins | sample 8236871 | NCBI WGS metagenome assembly JACYYK01 (sample SAMN14103087, study PRJNA606662) | landfill metagenome | isolation source: landfill solid waste inoculated with endophyte fungus Paravalsa indica | place: India:New Delhi, Okhla landfill site | collected 2017-11-05 | reverse complement strand
GTCGCCCAACGCGTCGACGAGGTCCACCGCGTCGGTGCGAAACACGGGGTGGTCCAGTTCGCCGCTGACGACCAGCAGCGGCGCGCGACCGGCGATGACGCCTGCCTTGGCGACGAAGTCCAGGCTGTCGACGGCCTTCTCGGACTCGGCGTCATACGGGTAGTCACCCGGGAACAGGTCGATGACCGACCGCATCCGGACGGCGGCGTTCACGACGGCACCGGCGAACACCGGGATCTCGGTGTCGGCAAGGATCCGCAGCGCGACGGCCCCGCCCAGCGAGCCACCGAGCACACCGATGGGGCCGTCGCCGACCGGCAGTTGACCACGGATCGACGCCAGCGCGGCGGGGAACTCCTCGGTCGCCTGCCGGACGAACGGGTACATGGCGGACAGCAGGGCGTCCTGCTGGATCAGCTTCCAGCCCGCGTCCATGCTGCCGTCTACCATGCGCGCACCGCACATCGGCATGCCGAGATGCACCCGCCACGCGGGAAGGTCGTTCATCGGCAACGCGGCGGCGAACGCGGCGTCCGACCTCGGCGGGTCCAGCATGTGCCAGGTGACGACCAACGGTGCGGGGCCGTTGTCGGCCGGGGGCAGAGCGGTGAACGGCACGCCGGCGGCGGTGCCCGTGATCGGTGGGTGCATGCGGCCACGGTAGGCCGAGGAAGGCGCACCCGGGTTCGATTCCGCTGTCAGCGGAAAGAACGGCCCGGCGGGGCGGGATTGCCGTTCAGACCGTCGGAGGATCGCGCCGTCTCCGTGACCACGTGTCGCGATACAGCAAGTGTGGACCAGGCGGTCCACACGGTGTACCGTCAGAGTCGTGAATGATTCCGCGGACCGGAGAATGAATCCCGAAAGGCGTCGCCGCCTGCTGGCGACCGCGGCCCGGGAGTTCGCGGAGTCCGGGTACGAGGGAGCCTCCCTCAACCGCATCATCCGCGAGTGCCGCATGAGCAAGAGTTCCTTCTACTACTACGTCGATTCCAAGAGTCACCTGTTCGAACTCGTGGTACGGGAACTGCTCCGGGAACTGCTGGATCGGCTCTCCGTTCCGGACCCCAGGGAATTCGCGGCCGATTTCTGGCCGAACACGGCCCGCGTTTTCGAGCGCCTCACCGTGCTGGCCCGCGAACAGCCGCTGTTCGCCGACGTCGGCCGGATGTTCCACCTTCCCGGAGCGCCCACGGACCCGGGCTCGGCGGCGGGTTCGGCGCTCGCGGCCGCACGGTCGTGGCTCGACCGCGCCCTGGCCGAGGGCGTCGCGGCGGGCGCGGTCCGCGAGGATCTCCCTCCGAGCCTCCTGCGAGACGTCACCTTCGCCGTGCTGGCGACGTTCGACGAGTGGACCCTGCGCCACCAGGAAGACCTCGACGGGGAAGCGATGCGGGCGCTGGTGCGCGGTGAGCTGGCCGCGCTGCGGCGGCTACTGGCACCCGACCCGGGGGTGCCGTCGTGACACGGCCGGACCGGGCCCCCACGGGTGTCCGCATCGACTGGGCCATCCCCAGCACACCGCCGGGGCCACGCGGGGCTCCGCGTCGGTTCTTCGGGCCCGGAACCACCCGCGCGGAGGCGGCAGTGCAGGTCGTCGGTACGGCCGTCGGGTCGGCGCTGCTCACGACTCACGTCACGCTCACCTCGGGCTGGGCGTCCCTGTCACCGCTCGGCGTCGTCGTGCTCGGGATCCTCGTCCTGGACCTCGTCGGCGGGGTCGTCACCAACGCGACCAACCCGGCCAAACGCTGGTACCACCGCGACGACGCCACCACCGGTCACCGCGTCGGGTTCGTCGTGGCGCACCTCCTCCACCTCGTCGCCGTGCCGACCGTGCTCGGCGCGGGCGGGTGGATGTGGGCAGCGGTCAACTCCGTGCTGCTGCTGGGCTCGACCTTCGCGATCGAGGCCGCGCCGGTCGAACTCAGGCGTCCCGTGGCGTTCGCGCTGTACGTCGTGGCGGTCCTGGTGAACCTGACGTGGCTTCCGCTTCCCCCGTCGCTGGTGTGGTTGCCCGTGCTGTTCTTCCTCAAGCTGCTCGTCTGTCACCTCGTGCCCGAGGCACCCCTGGTCCGCGACAACCGTCAGGAGCCACGATGACCCGCCACGAACCACCCCGGAGGCCGACCGGGCTGTCCCGGCTGGTGTTCCGGCTGCCGATCCACCTCTTCCGCCTGCGGTTGGGCTGGTTGTTCGGCGGACGGCTACTGCTGCTCCACCACACGGGACGGCGCTCCGGCAGGAGGCGGACGACCGTGATCGAGGTGGTCGGCCGCGCCGACGGCGCCTACGTCGTCGCGTCGGGCTTCGGCCCGCGCGCCGACTGGTACCGCAACGTGCTGGCGCGTCCGGAGGTGGCGATCGTCGTGCGCACCACCGCGACACCCGCCGTCGCGACACCCGTCCCGCCCGCGGAGGCCGCGGAGTTCATGGTGGCCTACGCGAGCCGGCACCCGTGGGTGGCCAGGCAGTTGTGCAGGCGCCTCATGGGCTTTCCCGTGGACGGCAGCGAGGAGGGCTTCCGCGAAGTGGGCCGCCGCGTCCCGTTCGTCCGCCTCACGCCGAGAGGGTTCACTCCTTGAAGTACACCAGCTGGTGGCTGCTCGCCAGCAGTTCGCCGCCTGCGCTCCACAGGCGGGCCGACTGGTCGAAGTAGCCGCCGCCGAACACCCCCGCTCGCGCGGTCGCGAGCAGGGGACGGTCTCCCTGCGCGCGCACCGTGTCGGCAGCGGCGTGGAAGTACGTCGAGAGCGACACCGTGCCGGCGGGCACGAAGGTGCCCCTGCGACGGAGCACGCGCGGGTAGAAGACGTCGCACAACGCCGCCAGCGCCGGAACGTCGAGCGGCNNCGCTCAACGCGGCGAGCGCGGGAACGTCGAGCGGACGCGAGGGTCGCTCCCGCACCCACAGCGTGGTGGTCGAGTCCGGCTGCGCCCCGGTGTCCACGTCGGGCAGCGCGCCTTCCACGTACCGCATCTCGTAGTTGCGCGCCCAGGCGACGAAGTCCGGCATCGGACGCACCGGCACGGCGTCGGCAGGAGGCACGTCGGGCATGGTGACCTCGGCGTCGGACCACGTGGGGCGGCGGAGGCCGGTCACGACGGTCGCCGTGGTGGTCACCGTCCCGTCCTGCGCGAGCGCGACGGTCCAGTGCTGGGTGGAGCGGTTGGTGCGGACCGGGGTGGCGGTGACCTCGAACGTCCCGTCGGCCACCGGAGCGGCGTAGTTGACCGTGAGCGAGAGGAGCTCTCCGAGCAGCCGGGAGTCATCGAGTACCGCCCGCACGACAACGGCCGCCGTGATACCGCCGAAGGGACCCACCATGTTGGCGTACGCGGGATGGGTGCGTCCGCTGTAGACACCCTCGGCCACTGGATCCAGTGCGACGGCGTCGTCGAACGGATGGACCTCCGCGGAGTGGGCGGCTTCGGTCATGGGTTCCCCTTCGGTGGCGATCCGATGGTTCGGTATGACAACATACATAGCCGCGGCGATCACGCGCTCCAGGAGGTAACGCATGGCACAGCGGACGCCCCGGACGGCAGGACCGAAAACGGCGATGACCGCCAGTGCCGTGGCTCTGCTGCGGGAGCGAGGAGTGGCCGGGACCTCGTTCGCCGACGTCCTCGCCCACAGCGGCGCTCCGCGCGGCTCGGTGTACCACCACTTCCCCGGAGGTAAGGCGCAGTTGGTCGAGGAGGCGACGCGCGCGGCGTCCGGCGAGCTGACGGCCGGGATCACCCGCCTGCTACGTGACCACGGCACGGTGTCCGCGCTGCGCGCGGTGGCGGACCTGTGGCGGCGGGACCTCGCGCGCAGCGACTACGCGGCGGGTTGCCCGGTGGCCGCGTCGGCGCTCGGCCCGGTGCCCGGGGCCAGGGACGCCGCCGGAGCGGCCCTGCGGGGCTGGGAGTCAGCCGTCGCGGAGTCGCTGCGCCGGGAGGGTGTGCCACCGGAACGGGCGGGAACGCTCGGAACACTCGTGGTGAGCGCGTTGGAGGGCGCGCTCGTGTTGGCCAGGGCGCAACGCAGTGCCGCACCCCTCGACGCGGTGGTGACCGAACTGGAGATCACCTGCGGCGCCGCCGTCGACGCCTCTCGGACATGACGTGCGCCTACCGCGGAAGTTTCCACGGCGGCGTCCACCCGAGCCGCCTGCACACCGCGTCGAGATCGGGATCGGTGAGCGTACGCGGATCGGAGACACCCGTGAGGCGGGGGCCGAGGATCTGGAGAACTCCGACCCTGCTGGCCGGATCGCCGATGTCCTTGCGAACCTCCAGCAGGAAGTCACCGTAGAGGCGGAACTGGAGGTCGGCGGGCGGGTTGTGCGGCAGCGCCTGCATGAGGCGCCCGTAGGCGGCCACGACACCGTCCGAACCGTACACGTTGATCCACCTGTCGAACCGGCGTTTGTGCTCCCGCTCCTCCTCGGTCGGCAGGTCGTCACTGGTGAACATGCGATCGAGCATGTCGACCAGCGGACCGTACATCGAGCGTTTGTCGTCGAGAATCCGCTCGTGGGCCGCGTCAGCACGCTGCACCCGTAGTTCGTGGCGGCGTGACGCCGTGGCGAAGACACCGGCGACGACGGCGGCCGTGACGGAGGCGACGGCGGCGATGACGGCGACCACGATGGCACTCATTACCGAAGCCAAGCACGAAACCGGTTCGTGCGGTCAGTGGCCGGTGGCATGATGCCCTGATGAATCCCCAGGATCCCAAGTCCGTTCTCCACCACTACCTCACGACAGCGCGTGAAGCTCTCGTGTGGAAGTTGGAGGGTCTGACCGAGTACGACGTCCGACGCCCGCTCACCCCCACCGGCACGAACCTGCTGGGCTTGCTCAAGCACCTCTCGGGCTGTGAGGTCACCTACTTCGCCTTCGTCTTCGACAGGCCGTTCGACGAGCACCTCCCGTGGCTGGCCGACGACGCCGAGGAGAACCTGGACATGTGGGCCACGGCCGAGGAATCCCGCGAGGACATCGTCGACCTGTACCGGCGGGCGTGCGCGCACTCGGACCGCACCATCGCCAGCCTCGACCTGGATTCGCCCGGCATCGTGCCGCACTGGCCCGCCGAACGTGCGCACACCACACTCCACGCCGTGCTGGTCCACATGATCGCCGAGACCCAGCGGCACGCGGGTCATGCCGACATCGTGCGCGAACTCGTCGACGGCGCGGCGGGCCTGCTCGAAGGAAAACTCAACCTGCCGAACGGCGACACGGACTGGTGGCGCGACCACCACGACAGGCTGGAGCGCGTCGCCCGTGAGGTGAGCGGACGCTCGTGACCCCGTGGACCCGCCCGAGCTCTCCCCTCCGCCGCTTCCGGCGTGCCACACTCGAAGCCGCAAGCACAAGGACGAGGTGAGGGCCACGGTGACGACGGACGACGAAGCCGACGAACTCGTGTTGGTGGGTCAAGGGCCGGTCGCCACCGTGTACGCCGGAGTGCGCGACGACGCGGGGTTCGCGCTCAAGATCTACCCCGGCGCGCTCGACCGCCGGACTCTCCGTGCGGTGCGCACCGAGCTCTCGACTCTGGCCTCACTTCGCGGCCACGCCCCCGTGCTCGTGGCCGACTCCGTCGAATCCCTGCCCGGAGGCCGGACGGGCCTGCGCATGGAGATGTGCGCGCAGTCGCTGGCCGAGTTAGTCGAGGGCGCGGGACGGCGGCCGGTGGACGAGGTGCTCACCATGGGTGAAACCCTCGTGGAGGCCCTTGCCGCCGCGCACGGCCGGGGCGTCGTGCACGGCGGTGTCTCCCCTGGCAACGTACTGTTCCGGGATTCCGATGCCGCCCTGCTCTCCGACTTCGGTACCACGCTGCGGCGCCGATTCGCCTCTGACACCTCCCCCCACGAGACGGCCGCACCGGAGACGCTGCGCGACGGCTCGCTGGACGAACGGTCCGATCTCTACGGACTCGGTGCGACGCTGTACTTCGCGTTGACCGGGCGCGCCCCACATCCGCGCTACCGCGGGGAACCGGACGACGCTTACGTGTTGCGTGTGCTGAGTGAGCCGGTGGCCGCGATCGACCGCCCCGACGCTCCTCCGGCACTCGCGGACCTGGTACTGCACCTGCTCGCGAAGAACCCCGCCGACCGCCCCGGCAGCGCAGCGGATGTCGGTGCCCGCCTGCGAGCGGTCCGCGCGGGCGCCGAGCGCCCGGTGTCACCACTGCTCCCCGACCTCGGTGAGCCCATCCTGGTGTCCGGCCCTCCGCGGCGGCGCCGTCGGCGACGGCTGGGGCCCGCCCCGGTCGTGGTGGGGCTGATGGCCGTGGCCATGCTCGTCGTCGGTGCCGTGCTGCTGCTCGCCTACCGACCACAGGACGTCGCTGTGCCACCCGCCCCGGCCGAGCTCCGGGGACCGGCAACGCCGTCGCCACCGCCGGCCCGCACGCCGCACGTGGAACTGGCCGAACCCATCGACCACGGCCACTACGTGGAACTGTCGTGGCACAGCGAAGCGCGACTCCACTATGCCGTGTTGATCGCCGTGGAGGGTGGTGGCCTCGACACCGTGTACGTACGCGACAGGACCAGCCACCGCGTCGAGGTAGATCCGGCGTTGGGGTACTGCTTCCGCGTCCACGGCACCGACGGTGCGCGGGTGTACGCCAGCGAGGTCCGGTCGCTCCGCGACGCCACCTGTTCCCTGTGACCGGCCAGGTGGGTCAGGGCGCCCGCAGTGTCCGGTGATCGAGCGCCGCGCGTAGCCGGGCCCGCCATCCTCTTCGGGCGAGTCCACGGCGGATCGTGCCGACTGCCCCCCACGCCCGTTCGGTGTCGGCACCACGGTGGGAACTCCGGTCCGACCACACGGCGTGGTCGACCTGCGTGGCGAGGTCGCGCACGGCGGCCACCGTCGGCGGGTCGGCCACCGCGGTGGCCGCGTCAGCGACGTCCCGCGCGGTCATCGCCGGTGTCACGACGACACCGTGACCTCGCAACCGGTCGCGTGCCTCCGCCCACGCCGCGAGCACCCCCGCGGGTCCGGTCAGTCGTCGTCGCCTGCCCCTCCGCACCGCCTTCACCGCGGTGAGCCCGCCGAACCAACTCACCACCAGTCCCAACGGCACGGCGGTGGCCAGCCAGACCGGCAGGGTGCTCCCCGGGGGCCCGGGGTCGCCGTGCCGCTCCTCCTGCCGTTCGTGCTCCCTTCGCGGTGGCATCGGGCCGGGGCCGTGGTGTTCCACCACCTCACGTGCCTGTTCGGTCACCGCGCCCAGGCTGTCCCCCTTCGGGCCGTCCGCCAGGGCGGCGGCCCCGGTCGGGTCCAGCGGCACCCACCCGACACCCTCCACGGCGACCTCGGGCCAGGCCTCCACGTTGCTGTTGTGGACGGTGTACGACTCGGCCTGTTCCGGGACCCGGAATCCCACGACCAGTCTCGCCGGTATCCCGCGGATACGCGCCAACGCGACATAGGCGGCGGCGAACTGCTCACTGGTCCCACGTCGGCTCGACAGCAGGAACTCCTTCAGATGCGGCCAGGAATGCCCGGACGTCAGCTCGTCTCCGCCGGTGACGGTGTAGTTCTCGCGTAGGTAGCGCTCCAGCAGGACCGCGGTCCGGAACGTGGGTCGCCCCTCCCCCGCTGCCCGCTCCGCCAGCGCGGCCACCTCCGGCGGAACGTCGCCGATCGCGGCGAGCCCACCTTCGGCGTCCCCGTCGACGGCGGCGTCGGCCAGCACCTCGGCAGTGACCTCCGGGTCCCACCACGTGAGGGTGTACTCGCGTGGGCTCGGACCTTCGGGCACGAGCAGGCTTCCGTGGCGTTCCTCGACCAGCGGCGCGGCACCCTCCACACGGGAGGGCCACGTGCGGCTGGGCAACCAGGGGCTGTCCAGGTGCAGCAACTCGACCCGGGTGGTTCGCCCACGCACGGTCACGTCGACCTCCGGGCCGGGCCGCAGCCCGGCACCGAGCCTGCGGTACCGGGTGCCGGGATGCCACGTGACACCGTCGAAGGTGTCCAGCACCACGAGAGGCCAGTGGCCCGCCACGTCACCGTGGAGCCGGAACAGCGGTTCGGCCGGGTCGGCCAACCGGGACGCCACGCGGTCGAGCGGACTCGCCACACTCACCTGAGCCAGCGGCACGGTCCAGTCGTCCCGCAGCGAGTAACGCGGACTCGGTGACGGCAGCACCACCGTCACCACGAGCATCGCGACCACTCCGACCGCACCGACGAGGACAGTGGCCGGAGCCCCACCGGCTCCCGCGCGGTCGGTGTCCTCCCGGCTCGCCAGTGCCAGGCAACCCGTCACGGTGACGTAGGCCAGCCCGGCCACCACCGCGGACCACCCCGACACGGCGACATAGGTCTGCGCGAGGACCAGAACCGCGAGGCTCGGCAGGAGCGCCGCGAACGACGCGGTCCGGTGCAGCAGCTCGATGCCGAGCACACCGGCGACCACGACGAGCAGGGGCACGAACAACACGAGTTCCGCATCGCCGCGGGCGGGCCACGTCGACTGCAACGCCTGTTGCCACGACAACGTGATCCCCTGCTGGAACGCCGCCAGGGTGTCCCCGGTGGGCACACCCGCCACGGTGGTCGGCCACAAGCAGGTCTCCACGACGGCGAGCAGGCCGCTCAGCAGGGTGAGTACCGGTCGCCACGGGGAGAGTGCGGGTCTTCGGCACAGCAACGCGGCGACGAGCACCGCCGAAGCGGGCACCCCGACAGGCGCCAACAGCGCCGGTAGTCCGAACACGGGTACGAACAGCAGTCCCGAGACGACGGCCGCGAGGACGACACACGCGGTCGCACCTGCCCTCGGTGTCATGCCACGAACTTGTTCCACCATCCGACCGCCTCGTTCGCCGTAGGAGCCCGCAGGACCGTCACACCGGAATCCACTGACACACCCGGCTCGTCGCCGAGCAGCAGGCAGATCGCCACCGGGGAACGTCGCGCGGGCACCCGCCAGGATTCGGGATCCGCCCGCACCGACGTCACGATCACCAGGACGTCCGAAGCGGAACGGGCCGCCGACACCGCCGGGACCACGGGATCGGCCCGCTCACCCTCCTGACGCACGACACACAGCTCGTCGAGCAGCATCCGCGTGGTCTCCTCGCCAGGCCCGGCGACGAGTTCCCGCCCGGCGGACGTGACCAACCGCGTGGGCTGCCCCGCCCGCCCGCAGGCGGTGAGCACCGACGCGGCGACGTCCACGGCGTCCTCGAACAGCTCCGGCGACAGCACGTCCGACCGGGTGTCCACCGCCACCGTCACCCTGGGCTGTCCCGGATCGACGAGGTCGCGGACCATCAACCGGCCCGTGCGCGCGGTCGCCTTCCAGTACAGGTGTCGCACCTCGTCGCCCGGCACGTACTCGCGCACGTCCCGCAGGTCCTCCACGCCCCGGAGCGCGCCGGGGGTTCCGGTGTGCCGCGCGTGGCGGAGCAGCCTGCCGGACAGCGGCCGGGCGGCCAGTCGACGTGGGTGGACCCACAGGGTCGCCGTCTCGCCCGCCGCCCACCGCCTGCTCGCCAGACCGAACGGGCCCACCCGATACAGGGTGAGCGGGCCGACGGCGTACTTGCCGCGCCGGGTCGTCGGCAACTCGTAGCGTCGGACCGCACTCTGCCCCGGCCGTAACGCCGAGGTCCGCAGCTCCTGCCGCGCGTGGGCGACACCGTCCGTGATGCGCAGCCCCTGTTGCCACCGGGCCGACGCGTTCGTCAACGACAGGCGCGCCAACGCCGGGCTGCCGCGCTCCACCCGCTCGGGAAACACGACCCTTCGCGCCTCCACCTTCGGCCTGCGGGCGGACAGCGCGAGTGCCGTGACCACCGACAGGAAACCCGCCGCGCCGAGTCCCCGTGGTAACGGATAACCGACCCACTGTCCGAACAGGAGCATCGCGACCGAGACGGCGAGCACCGCGGCTCCCCGGGCGGTGAGCCGCATCCTCACCGCCCGGGGCTCAGCGCCGGTGCGGGCGTCACCGCCAGAACCTCACGCACGACCTCCTCGGGGGCGTGCTGTCCCAGCTCCGCTTCGGCAGTGAGTACCAGCCGGTGCGCGAGGACGGGTACGGCCACGTCCTTGATGTCGTCGGGAGTGACGAAGGTACGGCCCTCCATGGCGGACAGCGCCTGTGCCGTCCGCACGAGCGCGATACTTCCGCGGGGGCTCGCGCCGTACCGCACGGCCTTGTGCTCGCGGGTCGCCGCGGCGAGCCGTGCGACGTACTCGACGACGGCCGGTTCGAGGTGGACCATGCGCACGTCCGCGATGACCTCACGCAACGTCTCGACGTCCACCACGGGCGACAGGTCGTCAGCGCTCACCCCCGCGCAGTCGCTCATGATGACCAGCACCTCGGTCTCCACGTCGGGATAGCCGACGGACAGCCGCATGAGGAACCGGTCGCGCTGCGCCTCCGGCAGCCGGTACGTGCCCTCCAGCTCGATCGGGTTCTGTGTCGCCAGCACCAGGAACGGCCGGGGCACCTCATGGGCGGTCCCGTCCACGGTGACACGCCGCTCCGCCATGACCTCCAGCAGCGCGGACTGGGTGCGGGGCATGCCCCGGTTGATCTCGTCGGCCACCACGACGTTGGCGAACACGGCTCCCGGGTGGAACGTGAACTCCTCGTCCTTCTGGTGGTAGACGGTCACGCCGGTGACGTCGCCGGGCAGCAGGTCCGGGGTGAACTGGATACGGCTCCAGCGGCCGTCGACGCTGCGGGCGAGACAGCGGGCGAGCGTCGTCTTGCCGAGGCCGGGAACGTCCTCGACGAGCAGGTGGCCCTCGGCGAGCAGCGCCGCGACGGAGAACCGCACCAGCTCCGGCTTGCCCCGGATCACGCCGCACACGTTGTCGACGATGAGCGTGGCGACCTCACCGGCTCGCGTTCCGCTCACTCCGCCTCCCACACGTACCTGTTGGATTCCCAGCGACCGTCCACGACGACCCACACCGTTTCGCCGACCCCCTCGTAGTGGAAGGCCTCGAAGCTCACGTAACCGTTCTCGTCGGTGGTCTGGGAGGAACCATCGTTTCTGTAGTAGGGATCGCTGGAGAAGGGCTCGATGTGGTACTCCGTGTTGGGCTCGAAGTTCCGCAGGACGACCCGCATCTTCGCGCACTCGGGCACTTCACAGCCGGTGTAACCCTCCGTCGTCCCCCGCGTCACGGTGACCACCGGGGTGCGTTCCACGGTGACGCTGGTGGTCGCGGGAGCACTCCGGCCCTTACGGTTCTCGGCCGTCACGGTGATCGTGTAGGTGGTGTCGTAGTCCAGTCCGGTCAGGACTGTGGAACGGGCGCCGCCGGACACGGACTTCGAGCGCTGTGCCACCGACGGGGCGGACCACGTGACGTGGTAGGCCGTCACGCGAGCGCCGTTGGACTGCGCCGCGCCCCACCTGACCGTCACCGTGTCGTCGTCAGCCTGTGCCGACACACTCGGCGGCAGGCCCGGTGGTCCGGCCGGATCCGGCGGCGGATCGGGGTTCGGTCTCGGTTCGCCACCGCCCGAGCTTTCGTCGACACGGACGTCTCGGACGGCACCGGTCTCGTCGTCGGTGTTGGCCGACTCGCGTTCCGGAGTGTTCCGTTCCGGCGGCGGCACGGAGGTCTCCCGGCTCGTCCGCTCCTCGTCTCCCACCACGGCGACCGTGTCCACCGCGCCGTCGTGGTCGACGACGAGCACGTGCCTGCCCTGCGCACCTTCGACGTAGACGCGGCCGTCCTCGGCCATCGCGAGCCGGGGATCGCCGCGTTTCTCCGGCAGCCCGGCCTCGTGCAACGGGGTGCCGTCGGAGGCGTAGGTGAGCACGGCCTTGTGAGTCCGGTCGAGCATGACCACGGACTCGCCGCTGACCGCCGGGGGCGCGAAGTCGCCCTGCGGCAGGTCCACCGTCACCGGCGCCGACGGAGCACGCCGCGGATCGAGTTCGGCCGCGTCCACGAGGAACATGCGGGAGGCCTCCCCGTCGAGGATCGCGACCCGCCCGCCGGCGTCCCTCGGCGCGACCCTGGCCGTGTCCGGGATGTCGATGCGTGCGGGGACGGACGGTCCCAGCCCTTCGGCCGACACGGCCCGCAACGTGTCGTCGGTGGCGTCGACGAACACCGTCTGCGACCCCACCACGGTGAGGGCGCCCGAGTGCCCGTCCGGCGCCACGGCGGGACACGTGACCTGCCGCGCGTCCCGGGGCAGTCGGCACAGCACGCCCGAGTCGAGCCGGTGCACCCACAACGTGCCGTCCGGCGTGGCGACCGGCTCGCCGAGCGGGCCCGGAACCGGAACCGTGGCGTGCTCGGGACCGAGGCGGACCACCATGCCCGCCTCTCGGTAGACCAGGTACGGGCCGCCGGGCGTCTCGACTGCGGCGGGTTGCTCGTCGGCGGGTGCCGGGACGGTCCGCTCGACGGTGAGTGTGGACTTGCCGAACTGGACGATGCGCGAACGTCCGACGACGTAACCGCTGGTCTCCCCGTGCACGACGCTGCTGCCCGGTTCGATGCCCGGCACCCGCATCCGCGCGTCGACCGTCTTGGCCTCGCCGTCGACGTGCACCACCAGGTCGGACTCGGGCTGGGCGACCCAGTGGCCGTCCTGCACGAACCGGAGCCCGGTCGCCGGTGCGACCACCGCCGTCACGGCCGCCACGACCGCGGCGACACAGGCGAGAACCACCGCGGCCAGCGGCGCTCGTCTGCGCAGGGCTCGGCCACGCCACGTCGACTGTAGCGTTGCGGTCACGCTGTGAGCATAGGAGATGCCGGCCATGATCGGATCAACTTTCCTGGGACCGCCCCGCCGGGACGTGTTTCGGGTCCCACTCGGGAAGGACCAGCTCGAAGATCGCACCGCCCGCCTCGGCGTTGTAGACCCGCAGCGAACCGTTGTGAGCCTGCGCCACCCAGCGAACGATGGCAAGGCCCAGACCACTGGAGCCGCCGGTGCTGGAGAACCGGTCGACGCGCTCCTCGACCACCTCCGGGTCGATGCCGGGTCCGTGGTCGGCGACGATGACCCGGCCACCCGCCACCGTCACGTGGACGATCGGATCGGCACCGGGCTGACGTCCGTACTTCAGAGCGTTGTCGACCAGGTTGCCCACCGCCCGCTGCACGAGCGCGGCGTCGGCGATCACGGTGGTCGGCGCCGTGGTCACCGTGATCGTCGCGGCCCCGGCTTCGGTCTCGTCCACCACCGTGGTCACCAACTGGTCCAGCCTCACCGGCACGGGGGTGATCTCCTCGACACCGGCCGCCAGCCGTGCCCGCGTCAACAGGTCGTCGATGATGCCTCCCATCCTGGCGGCGAGGTTCACCGTGCGAGACAGCAGTTCCTCCCGCTCCGCCGGGTTGCGCTGCGCCGACTCGGCGAGTGCACGCAACGCGGCCACCGGGGAACGCAGGTCGTGAGCCGTTTCGGCGAGCAGCAACTCCTGTTGCTCCAGTGCCGCGGCCGCGGGGCGGATCGCCCGGCCCGACAGCAGGTGGCCGCCGACTGCCACGGCTCCGAGGAGCAGGGCGCAGCCGCCCACCACGAAGAGCACCAGCCGGTCGTGTTCCTGGCTCATCGGGTCGGCGTCGACGGCCGCCACCACCGCCCCGATGTACTGCCCCGTGTCGTTCCGGAAGGGATCGGCGCCGACCCAGACCAACCCACCGTCGGGGCCGCGCACGGGAGCACGGAAGAAGGACCCGGTGAGCACGGCCTCCCTCGCCGCGCCGTTGAGCACGTCGAGATCGACCTCGACGCAGGATCGCTCACTGACGTGGCCGGGGAACTGTCCGGTGTCACCGGGCAACACGGCGAACTGCGGACACTGAGTGTTGATCTCGTCGTCGGAGATGAACGTGGTGATGAGGGTCCCGTCGTTCTGGAGCTGGAGCAGGCGCTTCACCGTGGAGGTGACGCGGTGCACCTCGGCATCGAGCCGTTCGTGGCCCCGCTCGGCGTTGCCGCGCACCAGCAACCACGCGAACAGCACGAGGCCGACGGCGTTGATGACGGTGAACAGCACGGTGAGCAGCCAGCGCAACCGGCGCAGCCGCGCGGCGGCCGAGGTGTTCACGCGGCCAGCCGGTAGCCGACACCGAACACGGTGAGCACCACGTCCGGTGGACCGAGCTTGCGCCGCAGCCGCCGCACCACCACGTCGACCACGTTGGACATCGGATCGGTGCTGCTGTCCCAGCAGTGCTCGATCAGCTCGGTGCGTGACACCGCCTTGCCCTGTCTGATCATGAGGTACTCCAGCACGGCGAACTCCTTGTCGCTCAGGGACAGCTCGACCCCCGCCCGCCGCACGCGGCGACGCGCGCAGTCCACCTCCAAATCGGCGTGCCGCAGCACGGACGGCCTCCCGCTGCCCGAACGCCGGCACAACACCAGCACCCGGGCCGTCAACTCGGCCATGGCGAACGGCTTGACGAGGTAGTCGTCGCCGCCGTGTTCGAAGCCCGCGACGCGGTCGGCGAGCGTGTCACGCGCGGTCAGGAACAGCACCGGCACGGTCCACCCGCTCCGCCTGCGGCGGAACACGTACTCGGTGGCGTCGCCGTCGGGCAGCATGCGGTCGAACACGACACAGTGGTGTCCGGTGGTGGCCAGTGCGGCGTCGGCGGCGGCGAGATCGTCCGCGGTGTCGACCACCAGCCCGTGGCCTCCCAGTTCGGCGGTGACGGCCACACGCACGTTCTCGTCGTCCTCGACCACGAGAACCCGCCAGGTGAGCACGTGTGTCATCGAATCCTCATGTTCGACCCCGCATCGTGTCGGCATCCGGGTCACCTCCAGGCCGCTTCCGCGGCAGCCTAGCGCGGGGATCCGGACGAGACCGCAGGTTCGGCCCGGCTGGCAGCAAACTGCCTCGCCGTGGGAAAGGGAGAGGGAGGCTTCCGATGTCCAGCCCGACACTGTCCACACCGTCACCGTCCACCCGGGGGCCGTCCGCTCCCAGGCTGACCCGCATGGCGGTCGTGCCCCCCGTGTCCGTGGCTGGCGCCGTACGCGACCGCGTCGACGTGGCACTCGCACACGCCGCACGCGAGATCTGTGTGAGTGTGTCGCCGGAGGCGGCGAGCGGACGGCTCGCCCGGCCGCGTCAGATCCACTCCGCGAACCTTCGGCGCGGGGTCCGGTACCGGGTGCTGCTGCCGGAGCGGACGCTGACGAGCATCGAGGGCCGCAGGCTCGCCGGGGCATGGGCGTGCGACGGCGTCGAGCTGCGCACCGCGCCGGAGGTTCCGCTGTCCGCACTGTTGATCGACGGCACCGCTGCCGTGCTTCCCGGAACAGGCGGCGAGTCCGCGAGTGGCGCGACCCTGTTCACGTTGCCGAGCGTCGTGGGCACCACCGTCGAGCTGTTCGAGCGAGTGTGGGCGTCCACCGCCCCGCTGAGGCGGGCCGGGACCGAGGCCGGGGAGCTCACGATGCGGGAACACGAGATCCTGGTCCTGCTGGCCGCAGGCCGCACCGATGAGTCCGTGGCGGCGTTGCTGGGCGTCTCCGTGAGGACGGTGCGGCGCCTCGTCGCGGGCCTGATGGAGCAGCTCGGGGCCCGCAGCCGCTTCGAGGCCGGGGTCAAGGCGGCGCGTCGGGGCTGGTTCGGTTCGTGACCGGAAGCCACACCAACCGCTACCGTCTGTGTCCGTGCGTGTACTGGTCATCGAGGACGACGAGAACCTGCGGGTGGCTCTGGAGAGCGCCCTGCGCGGTGACGGGTTCGCGGTCGACGTCGCCGGGAGCATCGCCGCCGCCGACGAGGCGGTGAGCGTCAACGCCTACGACTGCGCGGTCTTCGACCGGATGCTGCCCGACGGTGACGCGCTCGGCTACGTGGCGGAGCGCAGCCGGCGGGGATGGTCGGTACCGGTGCTGTTCCTGACCGCGCGGGACGCGGTGAGCGATCGTGTCGACGGCCTGACGTGGGGCGACGACTACCTGGTCAAGCCGTTCGCGATGGAGGAGCTGCTCGTGCGGGTGCGCAGCCTCTGCCGCCGGGTCGAGGCCCCCGCGTCGGCACCGCTGCGGCTGCTCGACATCGAGTTGGACCCGGAACGGCACGAGGCCAGGCGGGGCGGAGTGCCGCTGTCGCTCACACCGAGGGAGTTCGTGGTGCTGCAGCGGCTGCTCGCCGCGGACGGCCGGCTCGTGCCGCGGCGAGAGCTGGTCGCGGCGGCCTGGGACGAGCTCGTGTCGCCCTCCTCGAACGTGCTGGACGTGGTCATTCGTCAGCTCCGCCGCAAACTCGGGCCACCCGACGTGGTCCAGACCGTGCGGGGATCGGGCTACTACCTCGGGACGGCCCGCGCCGGGTGATCACGGTCCGGCGGGTGTGACCAGNNGTGCGGTTGCGCGCACGGTCGGCCTCACCGTTCCCGGGATGCGGTTTGTCCGACTGCTCCGCCGAACGCACCGTGAACCGCGTCATGGGCTGCCGAGCGGTTTCCGCCAGGATCCGGGCGGCCTCGGAGGCTCGCGCCAGCGCGACGGTCGATCCGCCGGTGCGCGGTCCGCCCGTGACGACGACGCCGTGTCCCACCACGCTCACCCGCACGTCCAGACCCGTCAGCCGCCGCGCGACGCGGGTCAGCGTTTCCCGCCCACCCGCGGTGAGCCGGGCGAGATCGGGCAGGAAGAGTCCCTCCTCGAACACGACGTGGACCTCGCCCTGTCGATCTTCCACTCGTACGCCCGGTCCCGCGAGCCGCTCGGCCGTCTCCCTCGACCACGCGCGCTCGGCGGCCTGCCGGTCCGTTCCGGCGGTGGACGTGGTGGACGCCGTGGGCCCCGGAAGCTTCGAGGACGCGGGCACAGGCGCCGGGCCGGCCGTCGGGTCCGTGTCCGTGACGAGCCCGGGAACCACGAGGGCCGCCGCCACCACGGCGGCGACCACAGCGGCTCCCCCGGCCCCCACGGCCCTCACCGGCAGTGGTCTGCGACGTTTGCGGCCCTCCAGGATCGCCGTCGTCACAGCCAGGCCTTCTCGCGCCTGCGGGTCGTCCGGCGAGACGGCCAGAGCGCGTCGCCACGCCTGCTCGGCACCGGCGAGATCACCGCGCTGGGCGTGGATCTTCGCCAGTAACGTCCACGTAGCCGGGTCGTCGTCGAGACCGTCGAGCAGGCGTACGGCGCCCTCGTAGTTCCCGTCCCGGGCCAGTTCGGTGGCCTCAGCGCGGCGCAACTCCCCCACGAGCGCGCCGGACACGTCCCTCACCGCCACCGTCCCCCGTTCCGCTGCCGGACCACCCCACCGTGTGAGGGATCCGGCGCGTCGACCGGCTGCAACGCCCGCAGCCGCTGGTTGACCCCGGCCAGCGCGCGCATGTCTCCGACCGCCACAGCGCGTTCCCCCTCCGCGATGAGCGAGCGGGCAAGCCCGGGCGAGGTGAGCTCGTGCTGGTTCTGCCGGTAGTAGGCGAACACGGTGAGNNCAGCTCGTCGATCGCGTCGACGTCCGGCTCGCGCTGTAGTTCGTCGAGCCTCCGTGCGATGCGGTCGAACTCCGTCCGGTCCTCGGGTTCCCCGACTCGTTGGAGGAGCGTGCGGCACTCGGCGATCGCGGTCCGCAGCTCCCTCAGGCGCCCTGGCACGTCGACCCGTGTCTCGATCTCGTCGAGTTCGGACTGCAGCTCGCGGATACGGGCGTCGGCGGCCGCCGCGCTACCCGGATCTCCCGCCGCGGCCCTGACCTCCGTGTCGGCCAGGCTCAGCCGTTGCTCCCGCTCGATCGCGGCGAGCCGCAGGCGGACGTCCTCGGCGCCCGCCGTGTCGGTGGCGTCGCGCAGCCTTGCGAACCGGTGTCGCACCTCCTCCGCCCGCCGCCGCAGTTCCACCACGTCGGGCGGACGCACGTGCGAGAGATCGATCTCGGCTTCGAACTGCTCGTCCACCAGCGGAACCTCGGCCACGACCGTGACCCGTCTCGACTCGTCGACCTCGACGGTGATCTCCACGTCACTGCCGACGGGCAGATCGATCCGCACGTCCCGGGGCCGGATCTCGAGCACCCCGACCTGGAGGTTGCGGTCCGCCCTCGTCTTCTCCCCCTCGACGATGGGTACCCGGATCACCGCCTCCGGATCCGAGCGACGCAGCGGGACCGAGGTGTAGAACGTGCCCCGCCCGGTGGCGGGCAGCCGGGCCCCCTTGCTCACCAGTGGCGCGAAACGACCGTCGGCCTCCGCGAGGCCGATCGAGTTGGTGAGCACCTGGCCGCCCAGTTCGTTCAACCAGTGGGTCATGCTGAACGACGCGGGAGTCACCTTGACCACGCTCCCGGACGGGTTCGTCACCCGTACCACGAAGGTCGACGTGGTCTGCTCGTCGACCCGTACCTCCGCGACGAAGGTCCCGTCCTGCGCGAGCTCGGTCTGCGGTGTGCGGAACGGCGGTTTGCCGTCGGCGTTGTCGAGCACCACCCGGTAACCGCGGAAGTCGTCGATCCCCGCGCCCGTCACCCTGCCCACGACGGCGACGGTGGTGAGGCTGGTCGTACGTGGGTGTCGCAGTTCGACGCTCAACTCACCCGCCGACGGACGCGGCGCGGTCCGACGCGCGGGGACCGTGCCGGCGAACACGGCCGCGCCACGCGCCACCACGGTCGTCGGGTCCTGGCTGTGGTCGAGTTCGATGCCGAGTCCCTCGGTCGGATCCGCGAGGCGTTCCCGCAGCCCCGGTGCGAGGGTCGAGCCACCGACGAGCAACAACCGGTCGATGTCGCCCGGTCCGAGGTGGGCTTTGGTGAGCGCCTCGCGGCACAGGTTGATCGCCCGCGTCCAGTAGGGTTCGGCGATGCCGTCGGCGCTCTCCCGCGTCAGCACGTAGTCGAAGGGCTCCCTCGAACCGTCGTCCAGGTCGAGGTCGACGGTCAGCTGTACCTCGTCCTGCCGGGAGAGGGCGATCTTACCGTCCTCGGCGGCCAGCTTCAGCTTCGCGAAGTTGGCCCGCCAGCGCGAGTTGTCCCGCACGAAGTCGCGCAGCCCGAACTCGCGGGCCGCTTCCGGGGCGAGCAGCCGTTCCACGATCGCCCAGTCGATGACCTTGCCGCCCAGATGCGGGTCTCCCGTGTGGTCGATGACCTTCAACTCTCCGTCGTGCGTGCTGACGACAGCGGCGTCGAAGGTGCCTCCCCCGAGGTCGAACACCATCCAGCACGCGTCGTTCCCCGCGTTCTGGAACCCGTACGCGAAGGCCGCGGCCGTGGGTTCCTGCACGAGTGGGCACGCGCCCAGCCCCGCGAGCTCGGCCGCCTCGCTGGTCGCGTTGTTCTGGTGCAGCCGGAACGCCGCGGGCACCGTGATCACAGCCGACTGCGGTGGCTCGCCGAACCAGTGGGCCACGTCGGTGCGCAACGACTTCAGCACCTCCGCGGACAACTCCGGAGGGCTCAGCGTGACACCGGCTCTGCGGAACGTCCTGCTCGCACCCTCCAACCCCATTTCCTGCTTGAACTCGGCGTGCGCGTTCTCGGGGTCGATCTGGGCCCGGTCCCGGGCTCGCCGCCCCACATGCACGCTCCCGGCCTTCGGAATCCACACCGCCGACGGGGTGAATTCGGCGTTCTCGTTGTTCTTCACCATCGACACGGTGTCGCCGTTCACCACGGCGATCGCGCTGTTGGTGGTACCGAGATCGATACCGAAGTCGATCGTGTCACGCATGGTTCTCCTCCACGGTGTTCTCGTCCGTCCCGGCCGCCCCGTCCACCGCGGCGTTCTCCGGTGGGGAAGCCACGATCACCTGCCCCGTCTGGATGCGTCGCCGGCCGAAGTAGACCGAGGGCCGCACCGTCTCCCGCACGACCTCGGCCGGTGCCGCCGGATCCTCTTCGAAGGCGAGCACCTCGATCGACAGTCCGGAGTGGAACTCCGTGCCGTCGTGGTCCTGGATCACCAACCCGAGCTCGGCCAGCGCGTCCTCGGTGGCCGACAGGTAGCGGGCGAGCCGCTTCGCCTCGCTGGCGTGTTGTTCCGCCAGCGGGGGGAGCCGACGCCGCGCCCGCCAGAGGTTCGTCGCGGCGTCGGCCATCCCCCTCTCCCCCTCCGGAAACAGTTGCCGTTCCCGTTCCTCCGTGGTGCGTGCGGCGGCCGTCTCGGCCACCGCTGCCGCCCACTCCCGCAGTTCGGTGGCGAGCGCGAGCAACCAGCCACGCTCCGGCTCGCTCCACCGGGGTGCTTCGATGCGGAAGACCTCGTGGTGACGGCGTTGCCGCCGGTCCGCGAGCCATCGGGACGAACCGTGTCTCACAGGTGCCTCCCGTTCGCGAGATTGGCCAAGGCGCACGTCACGGGGAGCGCCACGACGTAGGCCCCGAAACACCACAACACCGCGGCCAGGTCGAACGTGGCCGCGTACCCGATCGTCCCGATGGCCAGCGGCAACGCGATCCTGCCCGCCGTTCTCGTCCACAGCGCCGTCCGATAGCGCATGTTGTACGCCGGGTAGAGCTGAACGGGAGCGCACACGACCGTGGCGATCATCGCCTTCCAGATCGCGAGTTCGTGCCACACCACGCCCGCGAAGACCACGGCCGCGACGAAAGCGAGACTCAACGCCACGTTGAGGGCCCAGGTGGGCGCCGTGACGACCGGAGGCGGGGAGTAGTCGGAGAGGCCGACCGGGCCCAGGCTGTCGAGGCCGCGTTCGTTGGCGAGGATCGCCTCCCGGTCGGCCGGGTCGACGGCGAGGTCGGCCGCCCGTTGCAACAGCCGGGGAGTGAGGTCGCGATGGGACCTGTGCCGGTACACCGCGAGCGCGCAGTTGTTCAGTGTGACCGCCACCTGGTTTCGTAGCGTCGCGGAACGCTGGAATCGCACGTGCGGGAGCAGCCGCTGCAGTTCCTCGGCGGCGACGGCCAGCTCCGCCAGCGCGCGGGAGGCGGCTGTGACCGGGTCACCGCCGTCCAGCAGCTCCTGAACCTCCTTGAGCAGCTTCTTGGCCGCGTCGTAGGTGGGGGTGGCCAGGGCTTCGAGCGCGTCGTCGATCAGCGCGGGATCGAGGTCCCACTCGTCCACCAGCACCGCCAGCCGCGCGGGCTCGTCGTCCTGCCGAGCGAGTTCGATCTGTGGAGCGAGCAACGCGCGCGCCATCACCTCGGCCAGTCCGTCCACAGTCGACTCGTCGATCCGGCGGTCACCGAGCACGCGTGCCCGGTGACGCACGTGAGCCCAGAAGTCGTCGAGGTCCAACGCGTCCAGCCACGAGTCGGCGGCGTCGACCCACAGGGTGTCGGCTTTCCCGGGCAGCAGTCCGGCCTCGACGTCCAGCGCCTTGGCGTGCGCCGCGACGGCGAGGTCGTGGAGTTCGTGTGTCGCCGCGGAACAGCCGCAGGCGAGGTCCTCGCCCCACCACCAGAACAGTTCGTGGACGAGTCGTTTCTCCGCGTCGTGGAGCACGTCGAAGGCGTGGCGGAGTTCCCGTTCCGACACCGGACCGGGCGGTGGAAGCGTCGCGTCCCCGATGTGGGAGGTGGCGCCCAGCTCCGCGGCGGCGAGGGAGACCTGGCGTCGCTGCCGCACCTCCCGCGCGGAGACCGTGGTGGCCAGCCCGGTGACCCGGAATGCGTTCCCGCGGTACATGTCGGGGCCGGCCAGTTCGAGCAGCAGGTCGGCTGCCGCTCTGCTCCGTTGCCTGCTCAGTTCGGTCACCGTGTCACCCCTCGTCCCCACAACCGGTGGGCCGCGTCGAAGCCACCTCACGGCGCCGCGGTCGCGCGGCCGGGTCCGATGTCCGCTCGGTGAGACGGGAGCGAGCACCATCCGGCCGAGCGGGTGGTTTACCCGCGTCCCGTTCCTCGACCAGCGCCATTCCACGACCCCCGAGTGCGTCGTCCGTGCGACGAAGGTAGCCACGCACGGACCGACTCAGCGGTGTTCGAACGGAAGCTGGCAGGAACAGGACACGCCTGGTCAGAGGTCTCTGGCGACCAGTCCGGCCTCGTAGGCGAGGATCGCGGCCTGGACCCGGTTGTCCAGTCCCAGACGGCGCAGAATGGCGCTGACGTGGGCCTTGACCGTGCCCTCCGACAGCGAAAGCGCGCGACCGATGTCGGCGTTGGACAGTCCGGTGCCGAGTGCGGCCAGTACGTCCCGCTCGCGGGGCGTGAGTTCCGCGACGCGACGACGCGCCACGGCCGGGCGTGACAAGCCCCCACCGCGCACGTGCGTGATCACCCTGCGGGCGATCCGTGGCGACAGGTACGCCGCGCCCTCGGCCACCGCGTGCACGCCGATGAGCAGTTCCCTCGGATCCGACGCCTTCAGCAGGAAACCGCTCACTCCGTGTTCGAGCGCCTCGGCGACGTAGGCGTCCTCGTCGAACGTCGTCAGCACCACCACCGCCACGCCGGGCATCGTCTCCCTCAGCTCCGCGGCGGCGGACAGTCCGTCGAGCCCCGGCATCCGGATGTCGAGCAGCACCACGTCCGGCCGGTGCCGGCGTGCCGCCTCGATCGCGGCCCGCCCGTCCCCGGCCTCGGCGACCACCTCGATGTCCGCGTCCGACACCAGGATGGTGCGCACCCCGGCGCGGATCATCGCCTCGTCGTCGGCGAGCACCACCCGGATCACCGGCCACCTCCGTCGGGTCTCGTCACGGGCCAGCGCGCCGTCACGGCGAACCGCTGTCCCTCGCCCTCCACGGTCAGCGTTCCGCCCGAACCTCGCAGGCGCTCCCGGAGTGTCGCGAGCCCGGTGCCCGATCCTCTCCCCGCGGACGCGCCGTTCACCGGGTTGGACACCGTGACCTCCAGCATGCCGTCGTCGGCGACGTTCGCCCGGAGCGACACGGGAGCTCCCGGCGCGTGCCGGGCGGCGTTGGTGAGCGCTTCGCGGACGACGCGGTGGACGTCTCCGCCGAGCGGCCACGGTGGTAGGTCGGCGGAGACATCCATTCCCGCCTTCCGCGCACGGTCGACGAGGTCCGCCACCGTGTCGGCCGCCGATGGAGCACCGGCGTCATGTTCCCGCAGCACGCCGACGGCCTCGCGCAGCCGGTCAGTCGCGGCCACGGCCCCCGCGCGCACCTCCGCCGCCGCTGCCCGGTAACTCTCCGGGAGATCGGGCACCAGCTCCAGCGCACCGGCCCGCAGCGACAGCAGAGCCAGTTCGTGCCCGAGCGCGTCGTGCAACTCCGAGGCGATCCTGGCACGTTCCCGTAGCGCCGCGTGTTCGGCGACCAGTTCCCGCTCCCGTTCGAGGTGTGCCACCCGCTGCCGGCCCACGGCGACCAGTTCGGCCTGCTGGCGGCGGAACCGCCCGGCCAGCCACGGCAACCCCGTGAACAGCGCGACCGCCGCGAGCATGCCCGTGCCCACCCAGAAGTCCACCACGGTGAAGCCGGCACAGACGACGGCGGCGGCGAGGAACACCGGCCAGGCCCGCCGCACCGGCAGGTGACGCCCGTGCAGGTACGCCGCGACGGCCGCGACCACGAAGGCGAGCTGTCGCCACACCGGCACGGTGTCGAGCTCCACCGCGTTCGCCAGACATCCCGCGGCCAGGACGGCCAAGATCGCCCCGCTTCTCACCGCGCCGACCCTACCGAGCGCAGAGCCACCACCCGCGCCACCACTGTGGCCGCCGAGGCCAGCGCCGCCAGCGCG
>JACYYK010003476.1_pt4 | contig 23615 bp, 18 predicted proteins | sample 8236871 | NCBI WGS metagenome assembly JACYYK01 (sample SAMN14103087, study PRJNA606662) | landfill metagenome | isolation source: landfill solid waste inoculated with endophyte fungus Paravalsa indica | place: India:New Delhi, Okhla landfill site | collected 2017-11-05 | reverse complement strand
CGATTGGTGCACCAATTATGGGAATTCTGGTGGATCATACACATAGTAAATATGGAAAGAGCCGACCATGGTTCTTATGGGGAGCATTGCCGTTTGCAATATTTGTTTGGCTGCTATTTACAACACCGGATATCAGCAACACAGCTAAGATTATCTATGCTGGTGTCATGTATATTTTGGCTGATTTTTCATATACTGCTATGTCTACACCTATTACATCGGTCTTGCCTAATTTAACAACAAATACAGATGACCGTATGCAAGCAAATTCTATTCGTTTGGTTTTGGGGAACGTTGGTAATTTCTTCGCAGTGACATTTATTATTCCGTTTGCTGACTTGTTAGGTCAGGGCAATGAGCAACGGGGTTGGTCGTTAGCTGTTGGTATTTATGCAATTGTGGCATTTATATTGTTGATTATTGCGTTCTTTGACATGCGTGAGAAAAACATTGCTAAAGAAAAAATTATTAGTATTAAGGAAAGTTTGAAAGCTACTAAAGGTAATTGGCCATGGGTAATTATTGTTTTGGCTAATTTAGCTTATTGGACAGCATACACGGTACGAAATTCGGCATTACCTTATTATTTTCAATATAATCTAGGTGATAAGTCGTTAATTTCATTCTTTAACGGTTTCTCAATTATCCAGGTTATTGGGATGGCTTCAGTACCATTTGTTGTAAAGATATTACACAAATGGGGATCAACAGTATTTTTCCTTTCTTTGACAATTGTTGGTCAAATTTGGTTAGGACTTGCGGGAAGTAATATAGTTTCGGCATTAATTGCTTGGTGTATAGCATGTATTGGTGCTGGATCAGCATGTACCATGTTTTTTGCCATGGTTGGTGATACCGTTGATTTTGGTGAATGGAAAACAGGTATTCGTGCAAATGGATTCTTAACGGCTATTGGCGCAGCATTTTGTATTCAAATGGGTTCTGGTTTAGGTTCGTTCATTGTTTCTATGTTATTAGATAGCGTCGGTTTCGATGCATCACGTGCTGCGCAATCGGCAAGCAGTCTAACGGGTATCAACCTATCTTTTGTTTGGGTACCAATTATTATTTATGTCATTAGTTTGGTATTAATGATTGTCTATCGCAAATGGGAGCATCATGAACCAATCGTTCAAAAAGAGTTGGCTGAGCGTGATATTGAAGCAGAACAAGTTTAACTGAAAGGATTTTTAAAATATGAGTTATCAAGAGACAATCCAATTAAATCAAGTGAAAGTGACGTCAGAATTTTGGCAACGCTATCGCGATCTCGTTGTTAAGGAAGTACTGCCTTATCAATGGCAAGTTATGAATGATCAAGCAAATATCGATATTGCTGATGATCCGCAAAATAATGGTCAAGATAAAAATAGTCACGCCATTGCCAATTTAAAGATTGCAGCTGGTCGTGAAACGGGGCATCACTATGGTTTCCCTTTTCAAGATACAGATGTCTATAAATGGCTAGAAGCAGCGGCGTATTCGTTTTCATACCATCAAGATGATAATCTAAAAAAAATCACGGATGAATTAATTAATTTGATAGCTGATGCACAAGATGAGGATGGCTATCTATCGACTTACTTCCAAATTGATGAACCCGAAAGAAAGTTTAAGCGTTTGCAGCAATCGCATGAATTGTATACAATGGGCCATTATATTGAAGCCGGTGTTGCGTATTATCAAGCAACTGGGAATAAAAAGGCCCTGCAGATTGCTGAACGTATGGCAGATTGTATTGATCAAAACTTCGGATTGAAAGAAAATCAAATTCATGGTTATGATGGTCATCCTGAAGTTGAGTTAGCCCTGGTTAGACTATTTGAAGTAACACAAGAGCAACGTTACCTAGATTTAGCGCATTATTTCTTAAATCAACGTGGCCAAAATCCTGAATTTTTTGATGAGCAAATTAAATCAGATGGTGAAGAACGTGACTTGATAGCTGGCATGCGTGATTTTACGAGACGCTACTACCAAGTGGCAGAACCAATTAAAGACCAGCAAACAGCTGATGGGCATGCAGTTCGCGTTGTCTATCTATGTACCGGCATGGCAATGGTTGCTCGTCATACTGACGATCAAGAGTTATTAAAGGCATGCAAGCGATTTTGGAATGACATTGTCAAGCGCCGTATGTACATTACGGGTAATATTGGTTCAACAACAACTGGAGAAGCTTTCACTTATGATTATGATTTGCCTAATGATACGATGTATGGCGAAACTTGTGCTTCAGTAGGTATGTCTTTTTTTGCAAAAGAAATGTTGAAAATTGAGGCAAAAGGTGAGTATGGGGATGTTTTGGAAAAAGAGTTATTCAACGGCGCACTAGGCGGCATGTCGTTAGATGGTAAACATTTTTTCTACGTTAATCCATTAGAAGCAGACCCAGCAGCTTCAAAGTCAAATCCAGGAAAGTCACACATTCTGACGCATCGTGCCGATTGGTTCGGTTGCGCTTGTTGCCCGGCAAATTTGGCACGATTAATTACATCGGTTGATCAATATATTTATACGGTCCACGATAATACGATTTTAAGTCATCAGTTTATTGCAAATAAAGCAAACTTCAGTGATGGTATTACTGTGACTCAGAACAATAATTTTCCATGGCAAGGGGATATTAATTACCATCTTGAAAATGATAATCACAAATCATTCCAGTTTGGTATCCGAATACCTCAGTGGTCGCAAGACAATCTAAGTGTTTCAGTTAATGGTAAACAAGCTGATGTTACAATTGAGGACGGTTTTATTTATTTAACCGTGAATCAGGCTAATATTGATATTGAGTTGACATTGAACATGACAACAAAATTGATGCGTAGTAGTAACCGTGTGAAAGATAATTTTGGTCAAATTGCCGTGACACGTGGTCCGCTAGTTTATGCGGCTGAAGAGGCTGATAATGAAATCCCTCTTTGGGATTATCATGTTGCTACTGAAGATGATGTGACAACCTATGCCTATCATGCAGACTTGCTTGGTGGTGTTGGCGTTATTCATTTGCAGGCAACAAGAGAACGACTTGATTCCGCAGATGACGCATTGTATCAGACATTAGCGGAAGCGCCGGTCAAGGATAAGGCTCGGCTAACATTAGTGCCATACTATAGTTGGGCTAATCGTTCAAATGGTCAAATGCGAGTCTGGTTGTATAGATAAAAGTATTAACAAATTAAATTAATTATCTAACGTGTGACTGAAAAGCGGGTTAACCTTTTCAATCACACGTTTTTAACAATAGATACATTGGTGATTAATATTGATATGTTGATTTTCATTACATTTATTAAATAATAAAAAAGAGTGACGAATGGAGAGTTGGTTACCTTGGTTAATCCAATTGCCATTATAATTATTAGTGTTATTAGATAACCTGTTGGTTGTGTACGCATTTCTAAGTTGTTACCGGTATAATGAAGGTTGAAAGAGGGGGCAGTACTTATGTATCAAGAAAATGCCGTTTTAAACGGATTACATTGGGTTAGTATCACTGACCCAACACATGATGATATTCAAAAATTACATAAAAAGTTTGACTTAACGCCTAAATTTCAATCATACGTACAGGATCCGCGCGAACGTTCACGTTATGATTACAATGAAGCGACAGATACTAGTATGCTGATTTGGCAAGTTGTTATTAAAGACGAATTGGAGCAAGGATACCATGTGATGCCGGTAAGTTTTATTGTGACAGTTGATACCTTGATTTCGGTTGTGCCTGCACAGGCACAACAGGTCAATGACGAATTACAACATCTATTTACCCAAAAAAGTAAGCAACAACAAAGTATAATCACGATTTTATTGCGACTCTTGTGGCGTTTAAACGACCAATATATGGATCAAATAGATGATATTAATGCAATCCGTGCAGACTTAGCAAAATATCGCAAAAATCCAACCAATAAACAAATTGAAGCGCTAGCATCGCTTAGTAATCAATTAGTACACTTAACCACAGCCACTGATAATAACGTCATGGCTATTAAACAAATGAAACTGAGTGGGGATGCCGATTCTGATGCAGTGTCATTAAATAAGCGTGAACGTGAGATGGTAGCTGATGTGGAAATTGAAACAAATCAGAGTCAACAAATTACGCAAGATACTTCTGATTTGGTTGAACGGCTATCCAATACGTATAATAATATTCTGAATAATTCACTGAATGACACGATGCGCTTTTTGACAGTGTGGTCACTTATTTTGGCAGTTCCGCCCATTATTTCAGGTTTTTACGGTATGAATGTGCATTTACCACTAGCTGTTGGCCAATGGGCTTGGGTAGGCACGTTATTTATGACAGCTGCATTGATTGCTGCAGTGGTGTGGTTAGTGCATCGAAGAAAATAATCTTCTAATTTTTAATGTTGACAAAAATCAGCCTTTATCTTATTATTTATATAAATTAATTAGTTTTTGCTGAGAAAAGATGAGTAATTGATTAGCGACTTTTGACAGAGAACCACATGAGGTGAAAAGTGGTAGAGAAGCGTCGATGAAGATGGTCTTGGAGTGCAGACAAACAGTGAGTTTATTAAATGTTATATGAGCTGTTTGCGGGTCCGCCCGTTATCGCGGACAGATATAGCTGGTAGTAGTGTATCTGACTGAGGGTATTGTTTGAAAAAATAATACCAAATAATGGGTGGTACCACGTGAACAATTAACATCACGTCCCTAGGAAACAAGCACACACTTGTTTCCTAGGGATTTTTTAATGCAATTATCGATTAATCATAGTCTTGTTTATTAGTATTTATTAGAAAGAGGGGATTTAACCATGGCAACATTAACAGCAACAAAATTACATCACGATATTGTCGGCAGTTTTTTGCGTCCGGATTCAGTTAAGGAAGCACGCGCAAATTTTGCGGCAAATAAGATTAGTCAAGAACAATTAACGGCAGTTGAGGATGAGGCAATTCGCGATTTAGTTGCTAAAGAAATTGATGCTGGTTTGAAGATTGTGACCGACGGTGAATTTAGACGTAGTTACTGGCATCTAGATACTTTCTGGGGCTTTTCTGGTATTGAACACACATATGCAGAGCATGGTTATTTGTTCCATGATGAAGAGACTAGAAATGATTCTGCTCAGGTAGTGGGAAAGATTGCTTTTAATCCAGAACATCATGATTTAAAAGCCTTTAATTTTTTAAATGAATTGGTAAAGGATCAACCAGGAGTGACTGCACGGCAGAGTATTCCATCACCTGCCCAATTTTATGCTGAGTTAGCGCGTGGTGCCGAAAATGAAGCTGCTCTGCAAAAGTACTATCCTAATCAAGAAGAGTTAGTGCAAGATATTGGTAACGCCTATCATGATTTGATTTTGGCATTATATGATGCGGGGTGTCGTGATGTGAAGATTGATGATTGTACTTGGGGTATGGTAGTCGATGGTGATTTTTGGCAAGAAATGACAAATGGTGAATTTAATCGTGATGCCTTACAAGACCTTTATTTAGCATTGAACAATGCGGCCATCACTGATTTACCATCAGATTTGCGCATTAGTACGCACATTTGTCGTGGTAATTATCATTCTACATGGGCCGCTAAAGGGGGTTATGCACCAGTTGCGGGCCACTTGTTTGCACAAGAAAAAGTGGATGCATTCTACCTAGAATTTGATGATGAACGTTCAGGTGATTTTGCACCATTAGCTGAAGTGCCAGCAGGCACACAAGTAGTTTTGGGACTGGTTACTAGCAAGCGACCAGAACTTGAAACTAAGGAAACGTTGCTTCACCGGATTGACGAAGCCACACAGTATGTTCCCTTAGAAAACTTGTCATTAAGTACGCAATGTGGTTTTGCTTCTACTGAAGAAGGAAACCAACTGACTGAACAACAACAGTGGGATAAAATTCGATTGGTTGTTGATACAGCGCAAGAAGTTTGGGGAGATTAACGTAAAAGGTCGAGACAATTGCTGTTGTCTCGACCTTTTACTATAGATAGAAATAGTGACTAATTAATGTGTGAAATCAACAACCATGCGACCAACGATTTGGTTGTTTTTCATTTCATCAATGATATCGTTGATTTCTGATAATTGACGTGTTTGGACAATTGGCTTGACGCGTTTTTCAGCACCAAATTGGAAGGTTTCTGCTAAGTCTTGACGCGTCCCAACTAATGATCCAGCAACTTTAATACCATCAAGGACAGTCTTTGAAATGTTAAGTCCCATATCTCCTTGAGGTAGGGCAATGGCAACCAACGTACCATCAGGACGCAAGGCGTTGACTGCGGTTGTAAATGAATCGGGGCTAACAGCTGTGATAATGGCACTGTGGACGCCACCTACTTTATCTTGCAAAACTTGTGAGGCATCTTCATGAAGTGAGTTGATTGTTAAATCGGCACCTAAATCTTTAGTGGCGGCCAGTTTATCATCATCAATATCAACTGCGGCAACATGAGCGCCGAAGACATTGTGAGCATATTGTACGGCTAAATTACCTAGGCCACCAGTACCAACAACTTCGACCCATTGACCAGGCTTTAAATCACCAGTCTTGAGCCCTTTATAGACGGTCACACCAGCACAAGTTAATGAAGTTGCTTCGATTGGATCAAGTTCATCCGGTACTTTAACTGCATAGTCAGCTGGGACGATGCATTCCTCAGCCATAGCACCATCAACATTAAATCCTGAATTTTCAACATTACGACAAAGCGTCTCGCGGCCAGTGGTACAGTATTCGCAATGGCCACAGCCGCGGTAGAACCAGGCGACAGATACGCGATCACCAATGTTTAGATTCGTCACGCCATCTGCAATTTTAGTTACTTTACCAACACCTTCGTGGCCAATGATACGACCAGGAACTTTACCGAAATCGCCAGCGGCAACATGTAAATCTGTGTGACATAAACCACAATATTCCATTTTTACAAGTGCCTCACCGTATTTTAAGTCTCGCAATTCAACATCTTTAATGTCCACGTATCCATCACAATTATCTCTAACAACAGCTGCTTTCATCGTCTTATCCCCCAAAACTATTTTGTTATATTTAAACACCTAAAGCATAACAAAATAGGGTATAGAAATAAAGTGAAAACAATCACAAACGAAGTGGCTTATACTGGTTTATTTATTTGACAACGTGTTAAACAAATTAGTTGCTATTGTGTAGTGAATTTTCAATTAAATGTGTGTATTCTAAAGATAAGGGATACTAGTTAGAGGGTATTTCTTAAGTATTTTTGTTTTGAAGGACCATGGTTTTGTTGTACGAAAGAGGGGGAAATTTATGAACTACAGTAGTGGTAATTTTGAAGCTTTTGCACACCCACGGAAGCCAGAAGGTGTTGATCAAAAATCAGCTTATATTGTCGGTGGCGGTTTAGCTGGACTATCTGCAGCGGTGTTTTTAGTTCGTGATGCGCAAATGCCGGGGAATCAAATTCATATTTTAGAAGAATTGTCGGTACCGGGAGGATCGCTAGATGGTACTGAACGACCAAATATTGGTTTGGTCACTCGTGGTGGTCGTGAAATGGAAAATCATTTCGAAACCATGTGGGACATGTATCGGTCGATTCCATCATTAGAAATTCCAGGTGCATCATATTTAGATGAGTTTTATTGGTTAGATAAGGATGACCCAAACTCATCAAACACACGTTTAATTTATAAGCGTGGCCAACAGGTACCAACTGATGGTCAGTATACCTTAGATGAAAAATCAGTTGAACTTATCAAACTGATTATGACGCCTGAGTCAAAGTTAGGACGAACAACGATTGAAGAATTCTTTTCACCAGAATTCTTTGAGAGTAATTTTTGGATGTACTGGGCAACTATGTTTGCTTTTGAAAAATGGCATTCAGCTGTGGAAATGCGGCGCTATACGATGCGGTTTATTCACCATATCGATGGCTTGCCTGATTTTACGGCGTTAAAGTTTAACAAGTATAATCAATATGATTCAATGGTTTTGCCAATTATCAAATATCTTGAAGGTTTTGGCGTTGATTTCCAATACAATACGACAGTAGATAATATTGATGTTGATATTGATGACGAAAACAAAACCAAGACTGCCCGTAAACTATATTTGCATGTAGATGGCGAACAAAAGGAAGTTAAATTAACGCAGAATGACTTAGTATTTGTCACGAATGGTTCGATTACTGAAAGCTCAACTTATGGTTCACACCATGAGGCAGCACCAGTCACTCACGAACTAGGTGGTAGTTGGACGCTTTGGAATAATCTAGCCCAACAATCTGAAGAATTCGGTCACCCAGAAGTATTCTATGATAATTTACCAGATCGGAGCTGGCATGTTGCAGCAACCTTGACGATTAAGAATACGGCCTTAGATCCTTATATTGAGCGTCTAACTAATCGTGATTTACATGATAATAAAGTTAATACAGGTGGTATTGTTACTATCACAGATTCTAACTGGTTAATGAGCTTTGCTGTCCATCGCCAGCCACACTTTAAAACACAGGATGAAAATGAAACTGTTGTTTGGGTATATGCTTTGTATTCTGATACAAAGGGAAACTTTATTGATAAGACCGTTGTTGAAAGTACAGGTGAAGAAATTAGCCAAGAGTGGCTATATCACTTAGGGGTACCAGAAGCAAAGATCAAAACATTGGCCAAGCAGGATAGCGTTAATGCCGTCCCTGTTTATATGCCATTTATTACATCATACTTTATGCCACGAGTTGCGGGTGACCGTCCAGCTGTAGTACCGGATGGCTCAGTGAACTTGGCATTTATCGGTAATTTTGCTGAATCACCAACACGTGATACGGTCTTTACAACAGAGTACTCGATTCGAACAGCAATGGAGTCAGTATACTCATTACTAAATGTTGAGCGTGCCGTCCCAGAAGTCTATAATTCAGTTTATGATATTCGAACATTGCTACGTGCGGTGTACTACATGAATGATAAAAAGAAGTTAGCAGATATTGATTTGCATTTGCCGAAGTTGGTGCAAAAGACTGCTTTGCGTAAAATTGATGATACTTGGGTAGCAGAGTTACTGAAAGAAGCTGGCTTGCTTTAATGTCTTGATACTAGTTATCAAAAAATGAATCTAGGAGAAATTAACGTGCCAAGTACTGAAATTAAAAATTATTGGGAAAAATTTTGCCAGGCTAATCACTTGGATACTGCAACGAACTATTCAGCGTGGTCATATGGTAATAGCCCTGAAATGGCCAATGATTTAGCAGATTTGACTGTTCGTGGTATTAAAACGGCGACGACTTCGGCGGCCGAGCTATATGAGTTTGGTGAACCTAAACCATATGTTGGTGAATATAATATTATTTTAAATGGTGATCAAAAACCTGTTTGTATTACACGAACGACGGTTGTTGAAACGATACCTTATGATTTAGTGTCAGCTGAACATGCGTACCATGAAGGTGAGGGTGATCGTTCATTAGGCTATTGGCGTAAGGTTCATGAGCCGTTTTTTAAACAAGAATATGCGCAAATGGGTCAGAATTTTCATGAAAAAATACCATGTATTTGTGAAGTGTTTGAGGTTGTGTACAGTGGTACTGACTAGTGTGTGCAACAAAAGTTATTTAGAATTTAATTCTAAATAGTACATTTTAATCACAAAACATATAAATAAAGTAATAAACAGACGTTGATAACAGCACCTACTGGATAGGCCGTTAGTTATCAACGTCTGTTTGATTATGGCGATAAAAATTTACTTTGTCTCTGTCGCATTAACTTGTGATGAATGCTTGGAAATTGATGCGTCCTGTACGCCGAGAATACTTAGGATAAAGGCAACAATTGGGACACCAATAATTAGTCCCCAGGCACCTAATAAATGCTCCATGACAATGATTGTTGCAAATGTTAAAAAGATTGGTAATTCTGTTCGAGTAGCCATTAATCTTGGGTGTAAGAAGTATGACTCAAATAGATGAATAACGGCAATTAAAATCCAAACTTCAATCATACCAGTCCATCCCAGCGCTGCGAATGAAATAACACTTAATGGAATTAGTGAAATCAAAACACCAGCAATTGGGATTAGGCCAAGAATAAAGATTAATAGCGCCATCACTAGAATACTAGGAACCTTCAGTAGGCTCAAACCAATCACCATGAGTACGGTATTGATAAAAGCAATGGTCATTTGTACTTCGATAATGCTTCCTAGAATTAAGACAAAGGTGCTTGTTAGTTCATAAACATTAGTGAAAAATTTAGGATAATTTGAATTAGCAAATTGTGTGCCAAAAATGCGTAATCTTTGCCATGAAATGGCGAAGATAAAACTAAGAAAGATTGAAAGCAATACTTTAGAAAGCACACTCCCAATAACATTAAGGGTATCCCAGCCGCTCTCGAGCAGCGTCCGCCAATTTTTAGTTACCTCATTCAATAAATCCAGATTTTGATAAGTGTCATTGAGGTATTTTTTGACATCCGGGAAGTTTTTCATGAATTTCATGACTTCGTCAGGAATAATGGCAAATTGATTGACTAATGTGGGTACGATATACATAAAAGCTGTAACAAAAATAACTATACTAACGGTGAAAAAGATTAGTACCGAAAAGCCATAAGGAATTTTAGTCCAACGGTTAATTTTGCGTGCACTTTTAACGGCTAAATAACTAAAAATGGTTGTTAATAGCACGATGCTAATTAAATCACGGATAATATATAAAATAACTAAAATAAAAATCAAGGCAATTAGTTTCTGAACATCGGCCCGTTTAAATATTTTCTTAAAATCTGTCACACACACTACCTCATTCTTCCTATAAGGACCACTCTACTTATAAATCTTATTTAATTATAGACATAGTTATTACGAAAAGTGCAAGCGGGTTATTGATTAGTGTATAAAAAATCAGTTAGCTAATCGATGATTATCCAGAAGGGAACCCTCGTGAGATATTATGATAACATAGCGTTATGCATTGTATTTGGTGAAATAATAACGTATAAGTTGTGAAGTAAATTCAAACAATGTTCGTTTATAAAATGAAAGTCCTTTTGCATCAGTCGTTGTTAGGACTTTGTTGTTTTAAATAACGAAAAATAAACTTGAAAAATAGCGAATGTTAACCGTATAATTTGAATGGTAATAAATAAACGGATAACAGAACGTTACTTTTAACGATTCAGAAAGCGGGCAAAAATGGTTTCACGACGACTAAAAATAATTGGTGGTGTTGTAGGGGTTGTTATTATTGGCGGGGTCGCCTATGGCATGATCAATTCATCTGAGTCTTCAGATAAGAAAAATTATACGGTAGCAATGGTAACTGATGTTGGTGGTATCGACGATAAATCATTTAATCAATCAGCATGGGAAGGATTGCAAAGTTGGGGTAAGGAACACGATTTAACAAAGGGAAGTGACGGTTATAATTATTTACAATCTAAGTCACAAGCTGACTTTGCGCCCAATTTTCAACAAGCGATTCAAGGTAAGTATGATCTGATTGCTGGTATCGGGTACTCTTTGCACAATGCGACAATATCATCAGCTAATAAAAACCCAAAAACAGATTATGTTTTGGTTGATGATATTGATACCAAGAAAACAAAGAACGTTGCATCAGTCATGTTCCGTTCTGAGCAGTCATCATATTTGGCAGGTGTTGCGGCAGCGACAAAAGCTAAGGCATTAAACCAAAATACCGTTGGCTTTGTTGGTGGAATGCACAGTAACATTATTGATGCATTCGAGGCAGGTTACACTGCTGGTGTGAAATCAGTTGATAAAAACTTGGCAGTTGATGTCCAGTATGCTAATTCATTTGGTGATGCAGCGAAAGGACAAACGATTTCTGATGCGATGATGGCCAAAGGTGAAAAAATTATTTTCCAAGCAGCTGGTGCTACTGGGAATGGTGTGTTTACTGCAGCAAAAGATAATAACCAGGATTTAACAGCTGATTCAAAGGATAAGGTTTGGGTCATTGGGGTTGATATGGATCAATCTAATATGGGAAATTATCAAACCAAAGATGGTAAGAAAGATAACTTTACTTTGACTTCATCAATTACTGGAGTTGGTCGTGGCTTGCATCTGATTGCAAATAAAGCCATGAAGGATCAATTCCCTGGCGGTAAGATTGTTGCATACGGTTTGAAAGAAGGCGGTGTTTCAACACCAACCAAGAATTTGACTAGCGATGAGAAGAAGGCAGTCGTAAAGGCCAAGAAGGCCATTATCAAGGGCGATATTGATGTGCCAGCCCATCCAGAAAATTCAAAGTTCAAGCAAACATTCTAAAATTGTTACATAAACGTAACTTAAAAAAATAACGAATAGACGTCATTAAATATTGTTAATATATTCATTTAAAACGTTTTATAGCAAACATTTTATAGCTTATTATTTTGTTTGTTCGTTTCTACACGATATAACTCGCTAAAATGTTCATAAAACGTTTTACTAAATTACCTTTTTCAACCGTTTGTTTATTGCGGATAGGGGAAGCTCAGGCTATACTATTCAAAGGAATTAGCGGTCTAAACGATGTTAACCTATTGTTAACTAAATAATATGAGTCGTTTAGATGAACGAAAGTTGAGGAGAATGAAACATGGTTTCACGTCGTAATTTAGTAATTGGTGGCGTTGCTGTCATCATAATCGCTGGTGTAGGTGTAACGTTGGTTCAAAACAAGCAATCAAGCACTGATAAGAAAGATTTCTCGGTTGCCATGGTGACTGACGTTGGCGGTGTGGACGATCGGTCGTTTAACCAATCTGCGTGGAAGGGAGTTACTGACTGGGGAAAGTCACATAACTTACAGAAGGGTAAGGATGGATATAATTACTTCGCTTCAAAAACTAATGCGGATTTTGCACCAAACTTCCAACAAGGGGTTTCGGCAAATTATAATTTGTTAATTGGTGTTGGCTATGCAACTAATGATGCTTTAGTCGAATCAGCTGAGAAAAATAAAAATACAAAATATGTTTTGGTTGATGACAAGGCTAAGAAGTCGTTAAAAAACGTGGCTTCAATGATGTTTAAGCAGCATGAAGCTTCTTATCTAGCTGGTGTTGCCGCAGCGACAAAAGCACAAGACCTAGGTGATGACAAGGTTGGTTTCATTGGTGGTATGAGTTCAGCAACAATTAAAGCTTTCCAAGCAGGTTATATTGCCGGGGTGAAATCGGTTGATCCTAACATGAAAGTTGAATCTCAATTTATTGAATCATTTACGGACACAGCAAAATCAAAGACCATTGCGGATGCGATGTATACATCTGGCTCACACGTTATTTTCCAGGCGGCTGGTCCTGCAGGAAATTCAGTGTTCACATCGGCTAAAGATATTGATGCAAAGCTAGCGGCTGATGACAAACAAAAAGCTTGGGTAATCGGGGTCGATATGGATCAAAAGGACCAAGGAGTGTATAAAACTAAGGATGGTCAATCAGCAAATCTAACGTTAGCTTCAGCAGTCAAAAAGATTCCTAGTTCGGTAGTGAAATTGGCCGATCAGGCGATGAAGGGCGATTTCCCCGGTGGCAAGACAGTAACGTTTGGCTTGAAGAATGGTGGCGTTGGTCTAACAAGTGATAATTTGGATAGTGCAGAAAAGCAAGCTGTTCAAAAAGCTACGGATGACGTAAAGTCTGGGGATGTGACAGTACCAAGTAAAATGAAGTAAAAGTTAATAATCAGTACTTATATGGGGAAGCGGGGCAGTTAATGTTCGGCTTTTTCTTCGGTTTCCACCTCTTTTAAGACTAGTTTATGTCAATTACATTAAAAGACGAATGATTTTTAAATAGGCGCTAGCAATACGCAAACAAAATATGTAAAATAATTGCTATATATTGAGTTTTATAGATCAGCAAGTGAATTTTTTTCAGGGAGAGAGAAAATATGGCAGATGAGCCAATTGTGTTAGAAATGCACAATATAGTTAAGCAATTTGGCGATTTTCGTGCAAATGATGAAATTAATCTGCAAGTAAGACGTGGACAGATTCATGCCTTACTTGGAGAAAATGGTGCAGGAAAATCAACCTTGATGAATCAATTATCAGGTTTACTCCAACCGACCTCTGGTGACATTTTAATTAATGGCCAGAAAATTACCGTGGATAGTCCAGCCAAGGCATCCGAACTCGGCATTGGCATGGTGCACCAGCATTTTATGCTAATGGATGCTTTCACAGTTACTGAAAACATTATTTTAGGTTCTGAACCAGTTAATGGTATGAAGTTGGATATCAAAAAGGCTAGCCAAGATATTAAGAAATTATCTGAACAATATAGATTGGATGTTAACCCGGATGCCCTAGCAGGGGATATTTCGGTTGGTATGCAACAACGTGTGGAAATTTTGAAGACATTGTATCGTGGTGCTGATATTTTAATATTTGATGAGCCAACAGCTGTATTAACACCACAAGAAATTGATGAATTGATGGCTATCATGCGCCATCTTGCCGCAGAAGGTAAGTCAATTATCTTGATTACTCACAAGTTAGACGAAATTAAGGCAGTAGCGGATCAAGTGACGGTTATTCGCCGTGGAAAATCAATTGATTCATTTCCGGTAGCTGGTGTGTCATCACAAGAATTAGCAGATATCATGGTTGGACGTTCGGTCTCTTTGTATGCGACAAAAAAGTCACCAGCACAACCTAAAGAAACGGTCATCTCATTGGATCATGTCACTGTTAAAGATGGTCGGGGTCTGACAGCCGTTAAAGACTTAAGTCTTGATATTCATGCGGGTGAAGTGGTTGGCCTTGCTGGTATTGATGGTAATGGTCAATCTGAATTGATTTCAGCCATGACGGGATTGATGCCAACGGCTTCAGGGAAAATCATGTTAAATGGTAAGAACATTGCCAATAAAAAGCCACGCCAAATTACTGAAGCGGGTGTTTCTCATATTCCTGAAGATCGACAACGTTACGGGTTAGAGTTAGACATGACGCTTGCTGAAAACATTGCCTTGCAAACATATTATAAGCGACCACTTTCAAAGCATGGCGTCTTAGACTATGAAGCGATTAATAAACATGCGCGTGATTTAATTACTAAATTTGATGTGCGGACAGTGAATGAATTAGTACCAGCCGGGTCATTATCTGGTGGTAATCAGCAGAAGGCCATCATTGCACGTGAGTTAGATCGTAACGCTGATTTCATTATTGCTGCACAACCAACACGTGGACTTGACGTTGGTGCGATTGAATATATTCATCAACAACTAATTTATCAACGTAATGCGAATAAAGCCGTGATGTTGGTTAGTTTTGAATTGGATGAAATTTTGAATGTTGCTGATCGCATTGCCGTCATTTCACATGGTGAAATTACAGGTATCGTGAATGCAAATGAAACAACGAAGAATGAGCTCGGTTTGTTAATGGCTGGTATGTCATTAGACGATGCTCGCGCACAATTAGCAGGAGAATGATCTCGTGAATAAAATTAATTCATATAGTACTGGTCTCGTCGCTGCCTTGGCAGTCTTCTTTGGGTTACTGGTTGGTGCGATTATTATGCTTGTATCAGGATTTAACCCCGTTACAGGTTATATCAGTTTAATTCAGTCAGCCCTTGGTTCATCTTTAAATATTGGTGAAGTCTTACGAGCGATGACACCATTGATACTAACAGCAGCAGGATTTTTGGTGGCTCAGGCCGCCGGATTCTTTAACATTGGACTTTCTGGTCAAGTTTGGGTCGGTTGGATTGCATCAACCTGGTTTGTGTTGGCAAATCAAGGCATGAATCCTTGGATTTTAATTCCAGTTGCTGTAATTATCGGTGCACTTGGTGGGGCTATCATGGGCTTTATTCCAGGATGGTTGCGTGCTCAGTTTGGTGCTTCGGAAGTTATTACAACGATTATGCTGAATTATATTGCTTTATATGGTGGTAATGCGATCGTGCAAGGATTACCTAATAAGATGATGGCGACAACCGATATGACGAAAACATTAGATGCATCTGATTCATTACGTTGGGATTTCTTGTCGAACCTAACAGGTGGGTCGCGTTTAAATATCGGTTTTCTTATTGCGTTGATTGCGTTGTTTGCAATCTGGTTTGTTATGAAACGTACGACCCTTGGTTTTGAAATTCGAGCCGTTGGGTTAAATCCAAATGCCGCCCGCTATGCAGGTATGTCAGCTAAGCGCAATGCGATTACAGCGATGACAATTTCTGGATTGTTAGCTGGTTTGGCGGGTGCGACTGAAGGATTGGGAACTTACCTAAATATCTTTTCACAATCAGCTGCACCGCAAGTTGGTTATGACGGTATGGCTGTTGCATTGTTAGCTTCGGGTTCATTCTTAGGTATTATCTTTGCCGGCTTTTTGTTTTCCGTTTTGTCAGTTGGTGGGTTGGGAATGCCGCTAGCAACAGGTGTTCCGACTGAATTGGTTTCAGTTGTGACAGCTTCGATTATCTTCTTCATTGGTGCCAATTATCTGATTCGTTTAATTTTAGTTAAGTTAGATGAGGACGATTCGAAGGATAAAGATAAGAAGAAAAAGAATAAAGCAACAAAAGCTGCTCAAAAGGAGGCAAAGTAATCATGAGTGTGGAAACAATTTTACAATTAGTGATTTCAAGTACACTGGTTTACTCGGCACCTTTGATTTTTACCGCATTGGGTGGTACTTTCTCAGAACGCGCGGGTATTGTTAACGTTGGTCTTGAAGGAACGATGATTATGGGAGCCTTTGCAGGGGTGGTCTTTAATTTGAGTTTTGCCGACCAATTTGGTAGTGCGACACCTTGGTTAGGATTAGTTGCCGGTGCTGTTATTGGTCTGATTTTCTCATTGATTCACGCGGTAGCGACGGTGACTTTACGTGCTGATCATATTGTTTCAGGTACGGTCATGAACTTGATGGCACCAGCGCTTGGTGTTTATATCATTAAGTTGATGTATGGTAAGGGACAGACTTCAATGATTTCACAAAACTTTGGTTACTGGAATGTACCAGGTTTAAGCAAGATACCTTTTATTGGTCCAATTTTGTTTACAAAAACATCATCAACCGCTTGGGTAGCAATTTTTATCGCCTTTGTGGCATCGTGGTTACTATACAAAACACGTTTTGGATTGCGTTTACGTTCTGTAGGAGAAAATCCACAAGCAGCTGATACATTAGGGTTGAAGGTATATACGCTACGCTATTCTGGTGTGCTAATTTCCGGTGTCCTTGGTGGTATTGGTGGTGCATTATTTGCGCAATCAATTGCTGGTAATTTCTCTGCTTCAACCATTGTTGGACAAGGTTATATGTCAATGGCAGCGATGATTTTTGGTCGCTGGAATCCAATTGGCGCCATGGGAGCTGCGCTATTCTTTGGCTTTTCACAGTCGATGGCGATCGTCGGTGCGCAATTACCAGTTATTAACCAAATTCCAGCTGTTTACCTACAAGTTGCACCTTATGTGCTAACGATTTTGATATTAGTTATTTTCTTTGCTAAATCAAAGGCACCAGCAGCGGATGGAATCAATTACATCAAATCAGTTTAAAAACTTCTAGGCTAGAACAAAATAAAAAGTTCTGGTCTTTTTTGTTGCTATAATGGATGTATCCATAACTAAAAAAAGGTGGCTAATGATGATTACGACAATTGCACTAGATCTAGATAATACATTATTGAATTCTGCAAAAGAAATTTCAGCGGAAAATGAACGTGTTTTGAAACAACTACATAAAATGGGCAAACGTATCGTTTTATGTACCGGACGACCTATTCAAGGTATTCAAAGATTATTAACACAATTGGAATTATTTGAGCCAACGGATTATGCCATTACATTTAATGGCGGTTTGATTCGACATAATCAAACGCAACGTATTTTAGCGCAGACTACCATTGGTAAACAAGAAGTTGCTGCTCTGTATCAGGATGCGGAGCAACGACATTATCCGATTGATGTGATTGGTGCTGATAAAGTTTATTCAATCGTTACATTAGGCAAATCTGATTATGAATCATCAATGGGTGCGGTGTTGCCATTTGCTGATATTTCATTTGATGAACTACCGGCGGATCGCGCGTTTGGGAAAGCAGTGTGCGCGGCACCGGCAGAAGTTGTGCAGCGTGTGCGTAAAGAAATGCCTACTGAATTGACTAATTTGTTGCATATCGTACCTTCGCGTGCGGAATTGTTGGAATTCTTGCCAAATAATGTCAACAAGGCCCAAGGATTGTCGCAACTGATGGCGCACTTTGGTGAGACATTGGATAATGTGATGACATTTGGTGATGAAGAAAATGATTTTGAAATGATTGCACAAGCCGGGGTAGGGGTTGCTATGGGGAATGCGATTCCTCAAATTAAACAAGTCGCTAATGCTGAAACGCTAACAAATAATGAAGATGGCGTGGCTGCTTATTTAAAGCAATACTTTGACTTGCGGTAAAATAAAGAGCCGCCAATCTACCAGTAACTGGTTAGATTGGCGGCCTTTTTTTAAGTAACTGCTAACTTTATTAAGTTATTTTTTAAGTTGCGCGACGATATTTTCTAGATGAACGCCATGTGAACCTTTCAGCATAATTTCATCATCTTGTGTCAAATCAGCTAGCAGGTCCTTTAGTAATCTGTCTGCATCATTGATTGCATATCGCTTAACTGTACCAGCTGGGTAAAGCGGCTTTAAGGCATCCTCAAGTGGTGCAATCTCTTCACCAACTAAATAGACATGGGAAATTTTGGTTGGGTCAAGGCTTTCAATCAGGCTAGCATGTAACACTGGTGAAGCTTCACCAAGTTGTAGCATGTCACCTAAAACGGCAATGCGCTTACCTTGAGTTGGTGTATCGGCAAAGAAATGGAGCACTTCTTTAGCGGCGGTTGGGTTAGAATTATAAACATCAGACAGAATTTTACCACCGAACTGGCCGTCTAACCACTCAGTACGATTTTCCGTAATTGGTGCTTCAACTAGTGCTTGTGCAATTTTTTCATCTGAGATGTGTAGTAAATGACCAACCGTAATGGCAGAAAGCGCATTGGTTACATTGTAGCGTCCCGTCATTGGAATGGTGAACCGTTGGGTGCTTTGGTTAGTCGTGAAACTTGCTTGCAAGGGGGTCATGTCAATGTCACTAGCAAATAAATCGTTGGTGCTGTTTAGTCCGAATGAATCGCGTAATAAGTGGGGATGCTGACCGACACGTTCAAGCAATAAAGGTTCATCCCCATTAAATACTAAGTGACCATTTTCTTTCAAACCAGTGATGATTTCCATTTTACCGTCAGCGATGCGTGCACGTGTCTTGAAAAATTCAATATGTGCTTCACCAATCATTGTTAGTAGGGCGATGTCTGGTTTGACGAGGTTTGATAGGAAAGTTAAATCGCCAGGATGGTCCATGCCGATTTCAATCACTAGTAGTTCGGTATCGGTAGGCATAGACAGAATGGTCTGCGGCACACCAATTTCATTATTGAAGTTTTCGGGTGTTTTAACAGTTTTATAACTTGTTTGTCCGATGGCGGCAATAAAGTCTTTCGTTGTGGTTTTACCATTTGAACCAGAAACTGCAACAACTAGCGGATCGACTTGGGCAAGATAGTGGCTTGCTAATTGTTGGTAGGCTGCCAAGGTATCGGAAACAATAATGACTGGTAGATCGGTTGGGACATCTTTATGGTCAGCTTGCCATAAGGCCACTGTTGCCCCATTGTTTTTAGCCGCATCAACATACTGATGACCATCATTATCGGCCACTAAAGGTATGAATAGATCGCCAGGTTTGACTTTGCGCGAATCGAATGTGGTATTCGTAACAGTGACATCGGCCTCGTTTTTTATTGGCGCATTTAAAATGGTTGCCATTTCTTTTAGAGTTAGCTTCATTAGTTTTATGTCCTTTGTAAACGTTTTTTCTTTTATTTTACCTTGTTCAGTAAGGACCGGCAAACAAAGATAACGGTTATGGATTTTTCAAGATTTTTTTTGGTGTATGGTTTATACTATTAAAGATAGTAATTAGAAAGTTTGGACGGGTTTGTTCAAGAAAGAACTTGCTCGATAAAAAATAAGAGGTGAATTTCATGGCCAAGGAAATCGGCGTTGATTTAGGGACGGCAAATGTGCTGATTTATGTTGATGGGGAAGGCATTATTCTAAATGAACCTTCCGTAGTGGCAATCGATACAAAAACAGAAAAAATTTTGGCTGTTGGAACGGAAGCTTACCAAATGGTCGGTCGTACGCCAGGTAATATAAGAGCCGTTCGTCCGTTAAAAGATGGGGTTATTTCGGATTTTGATATGACTGAGGCAATGTTGTCACGGTTTATGTCAAAATTAAATGTCAAAGGTGTCATGTCACGACCAAATATTATGGTTTGTGCGCCAACTAACATCACTAGCATTGAGAAAAAGGCTATTATTGGGGCAGCTGAAAAATCTGGTGGTGGTAAGGTCTATTTGGAATATGAGCCCAAAGTTGCGGCAGTAGGTGCTGGATTGGACATTTTTTCGCCAATCGCATCAATGGTCATTGATATGGGTGGTGGAACGACAGATATCGCTGTGCTCTCGCTTGGGGATATCGTTACTTCTGAATCGATTCGCGTTGCTGGTGATAAAATGAATGCTGATATTACCAACATGGTGAAAAAAGATCATGGATTGATGATTGGTGAGCGAACAGCTGAACAAATCAAAATTCAAATTGGTACCGCAACACCCTTAGACGAACCAGAAGAGATGGAAGTTCGTGGTCGTGATAGCTTTACTGGTATGCCACGTACGGTGACGCTAAATGCGAATGAGGTTGAGGCATCAATGCATGATACATTAACGCAAATCGTTGAAGCAGCTCATGCAGTCTTGGGACGAATTCAACCAGAATTAGCATCAGATATTATTGACCGTGGTATTGTACTAACGGGTGGTGGTGCGTTATTGCGTGGTGTTGACAAGTTGATTGCGCAACATCTCGGTGTACCAGTTATGATTTCAGAAAAGCCACTAGACAACGTTGCTAAGGGAGCAGGAATGTTACTTGCTCACATGCATGAAAATTAAGGAAGGTAAATATGTCACGAAAAAACAAACCAGTTGCTGTCGAAATTAATGAATTAGATGATAGCGTCTCAGAAGTGATGATTAATAAGGTAACGTTAGGAACGGTTGATGAAAAGAATTCACCACTTGTTGTAACGTTTGCTGATGGTCATCAAACAACAGCAGATAATTTTGATGATGCAGTCGCAAGTTTACTTGCAGAATTTAATTTGCACCATTAATTAATCGAATAAATAAACCAATAAAATAAGGGGGAAACATGCTAAAACGTTTTTTCTCAAAAGATGGTGGTGAAATAGACTGGTCGATCATTTTCGTGGTTTTGATGTTGGCATTGATTGGTTTAGCGTCGTTGTATGTCGCTGGAACGCATGATGCTAGTGTTAATGTGACACGAATGGTGCTACTGCAATTAGCCTATTATGTCGTTGGTATCGTTGGTGTCATGATTATCATGCAGTTTGATTCCGAACAGTTATGGCGAATCGCACCTTATGCGTTTGCTGTCGGCATGGTACTGATGATTGCGGTTCTATTTTTCTACTCGAAATCTTATTATGCTAGTACAGGTGGAAAATGGTTTGCTCTGGGACCGATTACTTTTCAACCTGCTGAAATAATGAAGCCGGCCTTCATTATTCTGTTGGCTCGCGTAATTACTGATCATAATATTTCAAATCCTGATCACACCATGAAGTCAGATTGGCGCTTGTTGTGGAAAATCATCTTATGGACATTACCAGTTTTGATTGTAAATGGTAGTGATTTTGGAACTAACTTAGTCTTTATTGCCGTAGTATTTGGGATGACTTTGGTATCAGGTCTATCATGGTTATATTTAGGACCAATTATTGCTATTGTCGGTTCACTTGGTTCAGTCGCGATTTTGTTCGTTACGCAAACTTGGGGACGTCATTTACTTGAACAAATTGGCTTTAAAGCTTACCAATTTACGCGTGTGGATGCGTGGTTGAATCCACAAAATGATACTTCAAATGGTGCCTATCAATTATGGCAGTCAATGAAGGCAATCGGATCTGGCGGAGTTACCGGAACTGGCTTTAACGTCTCACATGTTAATGTGCCTGTTCGTGAGTCCGACATGATTTTCTCAGTCATTGGTGAGAACTTTGGTTTCGTTGGCGGCGTTTTGCTACTGATTTTATATTTCTTGTTGATTTATCAAATCATTCAAGTTGTTTTTGATTCATCAAATCAATTCTATGCGTATATTGCCACTGGGGTTGTCATGATGTTGTTATTCCATATTTTTGAAAATATTGGTATGAACATCGGATTGGTGCCACTAACTGGAATTCCATTGCCATTTATTTCGCAAGGTGGTTCTGCACTGATTGGTAATATGATTGGTGTCGGATTAATTATGTCAATGCGTTATCATAATAAGTCTTTCTCGCTATCTGAGCGTGAAGGCTTTTCATAAAATAAAAGAGTTGAACAAAAGGCTGACTGTACCATATTGATGGCTTGCAGCATGCAAAACTTTTGTTCGACTCTTTTTTATTATTGCTATGTTATGATAAATGTAATTATTATTAAAAAGGGGTGTCACATGCTAACTATCGGATTTATTGGTGCAGGTAATATGGCACAGGCCATGATTAAAGGATGGTCAGGTAATCAAGAAATTCAACAGGTCGTTTATTCACCACATGCTGGTCAAAAAGTGGCCGACGATTTACACATTGAAGCTAAATCTTCAGCTTTGGAAGTATGGCTAGCATCTGATTTGGTCGTTCTAGCAACACCACCAGATCAGTTAGCAGCTGTTGCTCGTGAGTTACAACCAGGTATTTTAATTAAGCCAAGTGTTATTGTTGCGTCGGTTTTGGGTGGTATCTCATTAGAGCAGTTACACAAAGCATTAGGTAATACAGTGGTGGTTACGCGAGCCTTGCCTAACGTGAATGTTGCTGTTAAGTATGGTTATACAGCTTTGGCATTTGATGAGCAGGTTGATGCCGACGTCAAAGGTGCCGTTGCTGCCTTGTTCTTGGAGTTGGGCCGTACGGATGAGTTAACAGAAGAACAATTTGGTGCTGCGAGCGCGATTGCTGGCTCTGGTCCAGCCTTTGTGGCCGCATTTACTGAGGCATTCAAAGAAGCCGGGGTAGCAAAAGGTTTGGATGAAGAAGTGGCTGCTAAACTAGCCGAACAAACGGTGGCTGGGACTGCGCAACATATGACCCAGGCTAAGAAAGCACCGTTGGATTTGGCTAATGAAGTTATGACACCTGGTGGTTCAACTGCAGCTGGCTTTGATGTGTTAACGCAAGGTGGACTAAACCAATTAGTGTTAGATACCATCACGGCAACAATGGCTAAAAATGCGGAATTTGAATAAATTATATTTTTTGTGAAAAAAGGGTTGCAAACGTCTGACGAAGCTGGTATTATTATTTATGTTGTTGAGGCAACGAAATGATATTGGCTCATTGGTCAAGCGGTTAAGACTCCGGTTTTTCACACCGGCATCCAGGGTTCGACTCCCTGATGAGCTATCAAGTTAAAAGGACTGACAGATTTCTGTCAGTCCTTTTTTGTTTGTAATGT
>JACYYK010000350.1_pt3 | contig 23832 bp, 23 predicted proteins | sample 8236871 | NCBI WGS metagenome assembly JACYYK01 (sample SAMN14103087, study PRJNA606662) | landfill metagenome | isolation source: landfill solid waste inoculated with endophyte fungus Paravalsa indica | place: India:New Delhi, Okhla landfill site | collected 2017-11-05 | reverse complement strand
GTCCGACACCGTCAGCGTCACCTCCAGCGGCCGATCCGGCAGATCGGGCACCGGGGCGAAGCCGGTCGTCTCCCCGGTCTCGCGGACTCCGGCCGAACACACCCCGTCCGGTCCCGTGTCGTCGCAGCCCTCGTCGACGGCCTCGGTGGCCGGGCGCAGGTCGACGCGGAACGTCTCGCACCGACCGTCCCGGCACACCTCCACCTCGGCGGCGTGGGCGGCGACGCCCCGCGCCACGTCCACCCCGATCCCCGACGGCATCCCGATCATGGTGCATTCCGTCGTCCCGCCGGGCATGGCGGCACAACCGGTGAGCAGCAGGCAGAACGACACGACAGCACGGCGCATACCCTCTCGACGCGACACGACCGCCCCGAGGTTGCACGCGTGTCGACGCGACCGCGCTCGGGTAACCCGCCCGCATGAGCGAGCACGACATCATCGACCGGGTCCGCAAGCACCTGCTCGTCGGGGGACGCTGGCGCGCGTCCGCGGACGGCAGCGTGTTCGGCGTGTCCGATCCCGGCACCGGAGCGACACTGTGCGAGGTCGCGGACGGGCAGGCCGACGACGCGAAGGCCGCCGTGGAGACCGCCGTCGAGGCACAGGACGAGTGGGCGGCGACGCCACCCCGGCAACGCGGGGAGATCCTGCGGCGCGCATGGCAGTTGATGACCGATCGCACCGACGAGCTCGCGACGCTCATGACCCTGGAGATGGGCAAGAGCCTCACCGAGTCGCGCGCCGAGGTCGCCTACGCCGCCGACTACTTCCGATGGTTCTCCGAGGAGGCGGTGCGCATCGACGGCAACTACAAGCGCACCCCGGACGGCAGCGCCCGCATGATCGTCACCCGCCAACCCGTGGGGCCGTGCCTGCTCATCACACCGTGGAACTTCCCGCTGGCCATGGGCACCCGCAAGATCGGACCCGCGATCGCGGCGGGCTGCACGATGATCGTCAAACCCGCGCAGCTGACCCCGCTGTCGATGCTCGCCCTCGCCGATCTGCTCGCCGAGGCGGGCGTCCCGGACGGCGTGGTGAACGTCGTGCCGAGCACGTCGGCGAGCCGCGTCGTCAACCCGGTGCTCGCCGACCCGCGCATCCGGAAGATGTCGTTCACCGGGTCCACCGAGGTGGGCCGCATGCTCGTGGAACAGTGCGCACCGAACCTGCAGCGCATGTCGATGGAACTCGGGGGCAACGCCGCTTTCCTGGTGTTCTCCGATGCCGACCTCGACGCCGCCGTGGAAGGGGCGGTGACCGCGAAGATGCGCAACAACGGCGAGTCGTGCGTCGCCGCAAACCGGTTCCTCGTGCAGTCGTCCGTCGCCGAGGAGTTCACCCGCAAACTCACCGACCGCATGGCGGAGCTGCGCATGGGGCACGGCACGCAACCCGACGTGGTGGTCGGACCGCTCGTCAACGAGGGCCAGCGCGCGACGGTGTCCGAACTCGTCGAGGACGCGGTGAGCCGCGGCGCCCGAGCGACGACGGGCGGCGAACCCGGCGGCGGTGACGGCTACTTCTACCGCCCCACCGTGCTCGCCGACGTTCCCGACGACGCCCGCATCCTCCGCGAGGAGGTGTTCGGGCCGGTCGCGCCCGTAACGACGTTCGCCGACGAGGACGAGGCACTCGCGGGGGCGAACGACACGGAGTACGGCCTCGTCGGCTACGTGTTCACCCGCGACCTCGACCGCGCGATCCGAGTCGGCGAGGGCCTGGCCACCGGCATGGTGGGCATCAACACCGGACTGGTCTCCAACGCATCCGCACCCTTCGGCGGGGTGAAGGCGTCCGGGTTCGGTCGCGAGGGCGGCGACGAGGGTCTGGCCGAGTACCTGGAGACCAAGTACCTGTCGCTGGCCCTGCGGTCATGAGCGACGCGCGGCCCGGGCGGCGTCAGCGTGCGTGCCTGCGCACCTCGTCCTCCGCCTTCTCCAGGGCGGCCCTGGCGCGTTCGGTCCGCCGACGCGCCTTGGTCTCCTCGCGCTCGGCGGCCCGCAGTTCCTTGCGGGCCTCGTCGCGCGCACGCCTGGCCCGGACCTCGGCCTCGCGCCGCTGACGCTCGGCCGCGGCGCGGTCGTCGTCCTGCCGGGTCTTCGTCGGCGTCGTCCGGTCGCGATCGGGTTCGCGCGCGGCCGGACGTTCCGCCGTGTCGCGGGTGTCCGGTGAAGACTTCGGCGTCGGCTTCGTCCTCTTCGGTCGGCTTCGAGGAGGCGGGCTCTCGACGGGCAGCCAGGCCGCCTCGAAGACGTCCGAAGGAGACAGTGCCGAGGTCAGACACCCGTCGGCGACCGCCCGGGCGGCGTCGGCGTCGCCCACCGCCGCTTCCAGGGTCGCGGCGACCTCGCGGCGGACCGACTCTCCGAGAGCACCCGAGGCCGGCGTTTCCGCCCGTTCGACGAGGGCGCGCACGCGGTCGGCGCGCTCGCGCGTCAGCTCCCGGAGCCGATCGCCCGCCAACTCCCGATGCGCCGCCCGCAGCCGGTCCCCGAGTTCGGCGAGCGCGCTCACCTCGTCCGGATGCTGCCGCGCCAACCGGTTCACGAGCGCTGCGGCCGTGGTCGGTTTGCGTAGCTTTCGGATCTCTGCGGCGAGATTTTTCTCACCACGTTCCCGCGCCCGCGCGGCGTGTTCCTCACGCGTCGTCACGAACTCGCCCGGGTCGACGCCGTAGAGCTCTGTGACCACGGCATCGAGCTTGTCGCTCGCTCCCATGTGTCACAGAGTCCCGCAGGGCGGCCGATCAAGCACGAGTCGGTCACGGTTACGGTGTCGGGAGAGGGAGGACCACATTGGGTATCGACACCATCGAGTTCTACTGGCGGCCGGGCTGCCCGTTCTGCGCGATCCTGAGGGGTCGGCTTCGGGAGAGCGGCCTGCCGGTGCGGGAAATCAACATCTGGGAGGACTCCGACGCCGCCGCGCGCGTGCGTTCGGTGAACCAGGGCAACGAGACCGTTCCGACCGTCTTCATCGGTGACCGTGCTCTGGTCAACCCGAGCATGGACGAGCTGACCGCCGTCATCGAGCGGGAGGCTCCCGAGCTGTTCGACCTGGCTCAGCCGGCCGCTCAGGGCCACGGCTCGCGGCACTGAGTCCGTTCACCCCGCCGTCGGCGGGTCCGTCGCCACGATCCGGAACACGGGATGCCGGGCCGCGGCGACACGGAGCTCGTCGTCGGACGCATCGGCGGTGACGCCGTCGAAGTAGGCCCCGACCTCCCACCCCCAGCGCCTCAGATAGGCGCGTAGGACCGGGAGCCGGGCGTCGTCGAGGACCTCGATCCCGTCGAACCACTGTTCGCGCCTACCCACGGTCAACCGGCCGGTTCGGGCGGCGCGGAGGTTGCGCACCCATTCGGTCGTGCCCCGCGCGGCGACGAGGTACTGCTCGCCGTCGAGGCTGAGCACGTTCACCGGAGTCGATCGCATGATCCCGGTCGTGCGCCCCGGAACGGAGAGCACGCGACTGCCCCACATGCTCAAGCCGCGCCGGGTGAGCGCGCCGACCACGCGGTTCAGCACCCGGGTCACGCGCCCGGGCGGCAGGTAGTGGACTGCATTCTTGGCTGGGCCGGACATTCGACGCCTCCTTCACGACGATCGAAGCAAGAGCAGTGCTCTCGTTTCAGGCCAGTGAACACCACCCGGCGCGTCACTGCAAGAGCACCGCTCTCGTGCAAGTGCAGCGCTCTCCGCCATGTCAGACTGACCCCATGCCCCCGACACCTACCCACCGCACCGCCCGGCAACGCGCTCGGGCGGAGATCACCCTGGCGATCAAGGACGAGGCTCGGCGCCAGCTCGCCGTGCAGGGCGCGACCGCCCTGTCACTCCGCGCCGTCGCGCGGGAACTGGGCATGGTGTCGTCGGCGCTGTACCGCTACTTCCCCAGCCGCGACGACCTGCTCACCGCNNCTGATCATCGACGCCTACGACGGACTCGGTGCGACCGTGGAGGCAGCCGTGCGCCCCGACGACCCCGCACGCGCGCAGTGGCGCGCCGCCTCCCACGCCGTCCGCGACTGGGCTCGCGCGCACCCGCACGAGTACCTGCTGCTCTACGGCTCTCCGGTCCCCGGCTACCGCGCGCCGCAGGACACGATCCGCCCGGGCGGCCGCGTCCCGACGGCGCTGGTCGAGATCCTCGCGAGAGCGGCGGCGCGCGGCGAGGTCGCCGCCCAGGCCCCGGACGAGCCCGCCGTCCCCGACGAGTTGCTCACCCAGCTCGCGACGATCACCACCGTGGTCGGCGTGGAGGTCCCCGCGCCGCTGCTGGCGAAGGGGCTCGCCGCGTGGACGCAACTGTTCGGGATGGTGGGCTTCGAGCTGACGGGCCAGTTCGCGGGCACTCTGGAGCCCGCGGACGCGTTCGTCTCCCACACGATCGAACGAATGGCCGACTTCGTCGGTCTTGCCGGTGAACGCCGGAATGGCGGGTGACGCTCAACGGCGCGACGATCGGGCAGTCGGCGCAGACGCCGACGAGCACGACCACCAACGACAGCGACCAACGACAGCGACGAACCGGCGACGAACCGTCGAAGGAGAATTCATGGCCACGCGTGAGGCGACCACTCACTGGACGGGTGGGCTCAACAGCGGGTCGGGCGCGTTGACGCTCGACTCGTCCAACTCGGCTCGGTTCAACGTCACCTTCCCCCGCCGGATCGGCGAACCCGAGGGGACGTCGAGCCCCGAGGAGCTGATCGCGGCCGCCCAGGCGTCGTGCCTGGCGATGAACCTCGCCGGAACCCTGGAGAAGGACGGCCTGACGCCCGGGACCATCGACGTGACCGCCGCGGTGACCGTCGAACCCTCCGACGGAGGGCTCAGCATCAACACCGTGGCGATCACGCTGCGGGCCTCGGTGGACGGTGTCGACGAGGAGCGGTTCACCCAGCTCGCGCAGAAGGCGAAGGACACGTGTCCCGTCAGTCGCGCGCTCGCGGGCACCACGATCACGATGGACGCCGCCCTCGCCTGACACCGTCCTGGCGGATCAGGCCGGCGGTGCCAGCACGATCACGGAGTTGTGGCCCCCCATGCCGAGGGACGACTTCACGGTGAGCCGGTCGTTCACCGGCACGGTGCCGTGCAGCAGCCGGGGGTGCGCCGGGGCGACGCGAGGTGGCGCGGGCACGTGACCGCGGTCGTAGCCGAGGGCCGCCACGGCCACCTCGACGGCCGCCGCCGCCCCCTGGCAGTGCCCGACCAGCGGTTTCACCGAGTACAACCCGGCGTCGTCGGCGAACAGCTCGTCCGCGATCGTCGCCTCGGCCAGGTCGCACTGCCGGGTGCCCGGGCCGTGCGCGTTGAGGTACCCGACCGCCGTCCCCGGCACGTCCGCGTCGCTCAGCGCCTCGGCGAAGCTGCGCCGCACCTGGTGCAGCTCCGGGTCGATCGAGGTGGCGTGGAAGGCGTCGTGCGACATGGCCCCGCCCAGCAGCCACGAGTACGGTTCCCGCGCCCGTCCGGACAGCACGAACGCCACCGAGGCCTCGCCCATCACGAAGCCGCGGCTGCCCTCCTGGAACGGACGGCACCCATCGAGCGGGTCGGTGTCCACCACGGTGACACCGAGTCGCACGAAGTGCCGGACGTTCTCGGGCGTGAGCGACAGGTCGGTGGCGACGAGCACGACGTCGTCGACGATCCCGGCCTCCAGCCACAGCTTCGCGGTGAGCAACCCGGCGTTGCCCGACGCGCACATGGCCGAGACGTTCATGGCGGGGCCGTGGAAGCCGTACTCCTGCATCAACGTCGACATCGGCGTCGACGGCATGAGCGCCAGATAGTCCCTCGGCCGGAGGTCGCCGTGCTCGGCCAGGTAGAAGTCGCGCCACAGCTCGACCTCGCCGAGCACGACCGCGTGGAGCAGCCCCACGCGGCGCCCCTCTCGCCACCCGCGCCGGTGTGCGTCGTCGATCGCCTCGCGCGCGGCCGACCGCATGGCCCTGGCGAACCGCCCCCTGCCGTCCGCCTCGACACCACCGTCCGGGACCCGGGCCACCCACCCGGCGTCGGGCACGTCGCCGTCGACGTCACCGCCGAAGCCACGCGTGAGCACGGCCGCGGGCTTGGTCGTCCGCAGGCCCTCCCACAGTGCCTCGCGGCCCCAGCCGTAGCCGGTGACCGCACCAATACCGCAAATGCCTATTCCACCTGGTGAACTCATGATGTCCCCTCACTTCCGTACCCTTTTCCGGGGCACCGGTGCCGTCCCCTGCCGAACGGCACCGCCCGAAATATCCGCCTACTCTGGTGACGGCCCGTCGAGCCGAAAGAGGACGCGTGCCGCAAGAGACGAGGGACGATTCCTCCTATTCGCCCAGCGGTGATTTCATGCTGTAATCGAACTCCCGGCGACGAGCAGCGGATGGACTGATGATGGAGGCGTACACCCACGACGAGGTGTCCACCTGGCAACAGCAGGTGGACGTCGTCGAACTCGCGCTCGCCGCGACGACCGCGGGCGCGTGGTCGGTCGACCTCCCGGACTTCGAGACTACGTGGAGTACGGAACTACCCGAGGTCCTCGGTGTGGACGCGGCCGAGACCGCCGCCGTCCGGGAGCGGCTGCTCGAATTGATCGAGCCGTTGACCGTGGCGGCACAGAATTGCCCGGTGTGGCACAATTTCGATCTCGAGCAGCGCCACATGACGCCCGGCGGTGAAACACGATGGACCCGCTTTCTCGCCCGCGCCCAGGGCAATGCCGTCACCGGGAAGGTGCATCGACTGGTGGGAATCGCTGCTGACGTGACCGAGCGGCACGGCAACGCGCAGGCCCTGGCCGATCTCGCGGACCGCTATCGCCTGCTCGTGGAGTTCAGTCCGGACGGCATCTGCGTGCATCAGGACGGCGATCTCGTCTACGTCAACCCGGCCGCCGCCCGCTTCGTCGCCGCCGACGAGCCCTCCGCCGTGCTCGGCCGCCCCATCATCGACTTCGTCAACCCGAGGTCCGTGCCGGAGTTGCTGCAGCGCGTGTCCTCCCTCCGCGGTCCCGGCGAGGCCACCGAGCCGACCGAGGTGCGGCTCTCCCGGCTCGACGGCGGGTCGATGCTCATCGAGTCCGTGTCCGTGCGCACCACCTGGAAGGGCCGTCCCGCCTATCAGGTGATCATGCGCGACATCACGGCGCAGAAGGCCGCCGAGTCGGCGCTGCGCTACCAGGCCGCCCTGGTCAGCCACGTCAGCGACGCGATCATCGGCACCAGCTCGGACGGCATGGTGACGAGCTGGAACCCCGCGGCCGAGCGCGTGTACGGCCACAGCGAGGACGTCGCTCTCGGCAGGTCCGTGGGGGAGGTCGTGGGCGCGACGCTCGACCCGCAGGCGGTGGTCGCGCAGGGCGGGGTGATCGAGGCGGAACATCGCAAGGCCGACGGGTCCGCACTGACGGTGCGCGTGTCGGCCTCCCCGATGGACACCGGCTACGTGCTCGTGTGCGCCGACGAGACCGCGCGCCGGGCCGCCGAACGGCGCTACCGCACCGTGGTGGCCGCTCTCGACGAGGGTGTGGTGGTGCTCGACGCCAACGGCCTGGTCGGGTCGGCCAATCCCGCGGCGGGCCGGATCCTCGGGCTGCCCGTCGAGGCCATGATCGGGTGCTCGCCGACGTTGTTCCCGCTGCACGACGAGTCGGGCGCCCGTATCCCGCCCAGCGAGTACCCGTCGTCGTTGGTGCGGACCACGGGCATGGCCACCCAGAACCGGGTCGTGCGGGCCCGGAGGCCCGACGGGTGCTGGGTGTGGCTGTCCATGAGTTGCCGCCCGCTGGACAACAACGCCACACCCCCGCACCAGGTGGTCACGTCGTTCACCGACATCACCGAGCGCAAGGCGATCGGCGAACGGCTCGAACACGACGCGACGCACGACCCGCTGACCGGCCTCGCCAACCGCACGCTCGTCCTCCAGCGGTTGAGCGAGGCACTGCACCGCCGCCGTGACGGGTCGCTCGCCTGCGTGCTGTTCATCGACCTCGACAAGTTCAAGGTCATCAACGACTCGCTCGGACACGGCATCGGCGACAAGGTGCTGCGGATCGCGGGCCAGCGGCTGAAGAACAGCGTGCGCCGCAACGACCTGGTGGGCAGGCTCGGCGGTGACGAGTTCGCGGTCGTGACCCTGGGTGTGGAGCACGGCAAGCAGATCCGGGCGCTCATCCACCACATCCGCGACGCGCTGACCGAGCCGATCACCGTGGACGGCCGCAGGCTACGCGTCGACGCCAGCATCGGCGTGGTGACCGCGGGCGAGGACGACGAACGGTCGGCCGAGGACCTGCTGCGTGACGCCGACGTGGCGATGTACCAGGCCAAGACGCGGGGGCGAGGGCGCCACGAGTTCTTCGACGTCGAGCTGCGCGAGCGGGTCCAGCGGCAGCTGCGGCTGGAGCAGGACCTGCGCGACTCCGTGCGGGCGGGGCAGCTCTGGGTCGCCTACCAGCCCGTCGTCGACCTGCGCACCTACCAGCGGGTGGCCGTCGAGGGGCTGTTGCGCTGGCAGCATCCCGTGCACGGTCTGATCTCGCCGGGCGAGTTCATCCCGCTGGCCGAGGAGAGCGACCTCATCAACCTCGTCGGCGGGCACATGCTCCGCACCGCCACCCGGGAGCTGGCCCGCCGCCGGCTGCGCGGCGACGTCCGCACGAGGCTCACCGTCAATCTCTCGGCGCGTCAGCTGGAGGACGACTCGGTGGTCGACGCCGTCCACGACGCGCTACGCAGCACGGGCCTCCCGCCCGCCGAACTGTGCCTGGAGATCACCGAGAGCGCCCTCATGCGCGACCCCGAGGCGGCGGCGGACGTCCTCACGGCCCTGCGTGGTCTGGGCGTCCGGTTGGCGATCGACGACTTCGGCACCGGCTACTCGTCGCTCGCCCAGCTCTGGAAGCTCCCACTCGACACGCTCAAGATCGACCGCTCGTTCGTGATGGGCCTCGACGGTTCCGACCACGCGGACGCCGAAGCCATCATCAAGGGCATCGTCACCATGGCCCACTCGATGGGGCTGACCGTCATCGCCGAGGGCACCGAGAACGAACGCCAGGTGGCCATCCTGCGCGGGCTGGGGTGCGACCAGGCGCAGGGCTACCACTTCGGCAGACCGGCTCCGGCCGACGAGGTGTTCCGGAGCTGATTCCCGGGCACTCCGGCGGCCGTCACGCGTCCACGACGAGCACTTCGAGCGTCCTCGGGCCGTGCACGCCCTCCACTCGGTCGAGCTCGATGTCGCTGGTCGCCGAGGGGCCGCTCACGAACGTCAGAGGCCGGGTCGGGTCGAGCTGCCGCAACGCCTCGGGGACGCTGACCGCGATCGCCTCGGCGCGGACCACGCACAGGTGGTAGTCGGGCACGAGGGTGAGCAGCCGTCGTCCCTGGGCCGCACCCGCGTCGAGCACGATGGTTCCCGTTTCCGCGATGCCCACGGCGGCGCCGGTGACCACTCCGTCGACGCCGTCCACAATGGACAGGTCGAGCGGCGGCTCGTCGAGCAGCCACCGCACGCCGTCCACGCGCCACGGCTCGGGAAGATCCGGCGGTGCCACCACGCTGTCCACACCGCGACGGCGGAGACACTCGCCGATCGTGCGCGGCAGCTCCCCAGCCACCACGCGGTGGACGACGGCCTTGTAGTGCTCCACCCGCTCGACGAACAGACCCACCGGGTCGGCCACGGCGCGGACCGTGTCGTAATCCCTCGGCACCGTCCTGGGTGGCACGCGCGGAGCGCTTCGGATGCGGGCGAGGATCTCGCGGCGGGCGCTACTCACGACTGCGCCTCCACCACATGCGGAAGCTCTCCTTCGGCACGGCGGGCACGTCCCGCGTCGCCGTCCACCGCGACCCCGGCCACGGGAGGCGCTTGAGTGTGCCGTCGCCTCCGGCGAAGAACCGCGACAGCGAACCCGCTCGCTGCGCCGCCTCGTACCGGCGCGGATCGCGGAACACCCACGCGGCGGCCGACATCGCCAGCGCCTCGGGGTCGTGCCTGGGCTTCGCCTTCACGGCCTGCGCCCGGAGGTGCGTCAGCACCTCGGGGATGTTGATGCGCACCGGGCACACCTCGTAGCACGCGCCGCACAGCGACGAGGCGTACGGCAGCGAGGCCGCCTGCTCGTCCGCCATGTCACCGGCCAGCTGCGGCGCGAGGATCGCGCCGATCGGCCCGGGGTAGACCGACCCGTAGGCCTGCCCGCCGGTGCGTTCGTACACCGGGCACACGTTGAGGCAGGCCGAGCAGCGGATGCACCGCAGCGCCTGCCTCCCCACCTCGTCCGCGAGCGTGGCGCTGCGGCCGTTGTCGAGGAGGACGAGGTGGAACTCGCTCGGCCCGTCGCCCGGAGTGACTCCCGTCCAGATCGACGTGTACGGGTTCATCCGCTCCGCCGTCGACGACCTCGGCAGCAGTTGCAGGAACACTTCGAGGTCGCGCCACGTGGGCACGAGCTTCTCGATGCCCATCACCGTGATCAGCGTCTCGGGCAGCGTCACGCACATGCGCCCGTTGCCCTCCGACTCCACCACGGCGATCGAGCCCGTGTCCGCGACGGCGAAGTTGGCCCCGGAAACGGCGACCTTGGCTGCGAGGAACCGGCGGCGCAGGTGCCGCCGCGCCGCCTCCGCCAGCACCCGCGGCTCGTCGCCGGCGGGCGGTTCCGCCATCGTGCGCGAGAAGATCTCCCGGATCTCGGCCCGGTTGCGGTGGATCGCGGGCACGAGGATGTGCGACGGCCGGTCCTTCCCCAACTGCACGATCAGTTCCGCGAGATCGGTCTCGACCGGCCGCACGCCCCGAGCTTCGAGATACTCGTTCAGCCCGATCTCTGCGGTGGCCATGGACTTCACCTTCACGACCTCGTCGGCGCCCTTGGCCCGGGCGAGGTCGTGGACGATGCGGTTCGCCTCCTCGGCGTCCCGCGCCCAGTGCACCACCCCGCCGCGGGCGGTGACGGCCTCCTCCAGCCGCACCAGGTAGGTGTCCAGGTTGGCGAGCACGTCGTCCTTGATCGCCTCGCCCGCTCTGCGCAACCGCTCCCAGTCGTCGAGCTCGGCCACGGCCTCCGCCCGCTTGGCGCGGATGGTGGTGGTGGCCTTGCGCAGGTTCGTGCGCAGCTGCGTGTCGTCGAGTGCGGCGCGGGCCGCGCGGGGAAACGTCGGGCTCCCGAGCCACGTCACGGGGTTGCGGCCCACGGCTCTTCCTCCGTACTCGCGAGAATCTCCGCCAGATGCAGCGCCCGCACGCCCGTGCTCAGCCGGGACAGACCACCGCCGATGTGCATGAGACACGAGTTGTCTCCCGCCGTCACCACCTGCGCACCCGTGTCCTGCACGCAGCGCATCTTGTCGGCCAGCATCGCCGTGGACGTCTCGGCGTTCTTGAGCGCGAAGGTGCCGCCGAATCCGCAACACTGCTCCGCCTGCGGCAGTTCCACGAGGTCGAGACCGCGCACCGCGCGCAGCAGGCGCACGGGCCGGTCGCCGACGCCGAGCATGCGCAGCGAGTGGCACGTCGGGTGGTAGGTCACCCGGTGCGGGAAGTACGCGCCCACGTCCGTCACCCCGAGCACGTCGACGAGGAACTCGCTGAGCTCGTACGTGCGCTCGACGGCCGGACTCGCGCCGCACAACCCGGGATGGATCTCGCGCACCATGCCCGCGCAGGAACCCGACGGCGCCACGACGTGGTCGTAGCCGTCGAACACCTCCGCATAGCGACGGGCGAGCGGCACGGCCTCGTCGTGGTAGCCGGTGTTGAAGTGCATCTGACCGCAGCACGTCTGGCCGAGGGGGAAGTCGACCTCGCACCCCAGCCGGGTCAGGAGCCGGACCACGGCCTTCGCCGTGTCGGGGTAGAGCGTGTCGGTGAGGCACGTGGCGAACAACGCCACGCGCGGTCGTCCTCTCCTCGCCTCGGCCTCCACGTGAGCGAGCGTAATGACGGCGCTCGGTCGGCGCCAGAGGCGCGCGAAAGTCCGCATTCCGTCCACATGCGACTTACGGCCCGCCTGCCGGGCCGGTCGACGATCACTGTCAGCGATCGTTTCGCCCCCGGGCGGAAACGCTGCGCGACTACGGTTCAATCGACGGATGACACCCGAACCGGCGAGTAACATCACGCCTCCACCGCCCGGGCGCTACGAGCTCGACACCGAGGGCTCCACGGTCGAGTTCGCCATGAAGCACCTCTTCGGCCTCCTGCCCGTGCGCGGCACATTCGCACTCGCCGGCGGATCGGCGACGGTCGCCGACCCCGTCGAGAAGTCCACTGTGGAGGCGCAGATCGACGCGGCCAGCTTCCGCACGCCGACGCCGCCGCGGGACCGGGTCGTCCGCTCGACGATGTACCTCGACACCGACAACCACCCGACGATCTCCTTCAGCTCGACGCAGTGGGACGGCAACACCCTCACGGGCACGCTCACCGTCCGGGAGGTCACCGGACCCGTCACGCTGACCGTCACGGAGTCCTCAGTGAACGGCGACTCGTTCACCGCGCGCGCCACGGCCCGAGTCGACCGGCTCGCGCTGGGCGTCACAGCGGCCCGGGGAATGACCGGCCGCTACCTCGACTTCACCCTCGCCGTGCGCTTCGTCCGGCGCTGACGCCGGGGTGCATCCGGGCTGACGCGCAGGGCGTGCAGCGTGGTCGCGAGCATCTCGTAGTGCCCCACCAGCAGCAGCAGTTCGATGAGGCGCCGCTCGTCCAGGTGCGCGGCCAGCCCGCTCCACGTCTCGTCGGTGACGTCGCGGAGCTCGTGGAGTTCGTCGGCGGCCCGCAACAGCAGGCGCTCACGCTGCGACCAGCCGGGCGCGTCCGGTCCTTCGACCACGCGAGCGAGCTCGTCCTCGCTCAACCCGGCACGTCGCCCCAGCCGCCGGTGATGGGTGCGCTCGTAGTCGCTGCGGGCGAGCGTCGCGACGCGCAGGATCACCAGCTCGCTCTCGCGCCGGGGCAGCCGGCCGCCCGGCATGAGGCGACCCGCGAAATGCAGCCACGCCCAGAAGAGTCCCCGCGCGCGACCCAACGTCGTGAAGAGGGCCGGTGTCTCGGTGCCGGTCACGCGCCCCGCGGCGCGGGCGAACACCCACGCGACGACGCCGATCTCCCGGCGTCCACCCGGCGCGATCCGCGGGCGCCTCATGCGGCGTCGGCCTGACGTGCCTCGGCCACGGCTGGCAACGCCTTGTTCGCACCCCAGTTCATCAGCCGCATCAGCCCGACGTAGGCGAACGGGAGGTGGCGTTGCAGCGCGTGGGCGAGTCGGATGTCGGTGGAGGTGTAGATCCAGTACCGGCCCCGCCGCATACCGTCGAGGATGGCGACGGCGGCCTGGTCGGGGGTGACGGCGTGCTTGCGGAAGGCGGCCTGGGCCCGCTGGAACGCACGGCTGTGCTTGTCGACACCGGCGACGTCGATGGTGTCGGTCAGCGGAGTGGCGACCGCACCGGGACAGACCAGGCTCACCCCGATGCCGTGGCGACGCAGGTCGAACCGCAGCACCTCCGACACCCCGCGCACGCCGAACTTGCTCGCGCTGTACGCCGCGTGCCACGGCATGCCGATGATCCCCGCCGCCGACGCCACGTTGACCAGCTGACCGCCCCTGCCGCTGTCGATCATCGGCGGCACCAGGGCCTCGATCACGTGGATCGGCCCCATGAGGTTCACGTCGACCAGCCGACGCCACTGATGATGCTCCAGCGACCGCACGGTGCCCCAGATCGAGATGCCCGCGATGTTCATGACCACGTCCATGGCGCCGTGCCCGCCGGTCAACCGCTGCCCGAGCCGACCCACCGCGTCGTGGTCGGCCACGTCGACGGCCTCGGCGAACGCCACCGTGCCTCCGGTGGACTCGATCTCCGTGACCACCCGTGCGAGCGCGTCGGCGCGAATGTCCGTCAGGTGGAGAACCGCCCCCAGCCGACCGGCCCGCAACGCGACGGCGCGGCCGATACCGCTCGCCGCGCCGGTGAGGAAGACCTTGCGTCCGCGCAGGTCACGAACCCTTCCGCGTCGCGACGGCAACCCCATGAGAGCGGAGTGTAACGACGCGAAGACCCGCACGTCAGGGGGCAGAAAGGAAAGGTTGCCGAAGGCGGACCGACACAGCAGAACGGCCCACCTCTCACATCGAGGTGGGCCGTTCTCGCAGCTTATGACCGTGGCCAGGGCCGGGGTCGAACCGGCGACCTTCCGCTTTTCAGGCGGACGCTCGTACCAACTGAGCTACCTGGCCAGAACGCCGGTACACACCGGAACGCCGTGGCGACCCTGACGGGACTCGAACCCGCGACCTTCGCCGTGACAGGGCGACGCGCTAACCAACTGCGCCACAGGGCCTTGATTATGTAGTTGTGCCGTACTCCCAACGGGATTCGAACCCGCGTTGCCGCCTTGAAAGGGCGGAGTCCTAGGCCGCTAGACGATGGGAGCCCAGTCGGTTCGGCGAACCGATCGACCGTGCTCTCCAGGTCCCCCTGGGAGCGATGATTAGTTTACGGTACTCGGTTTCCCCCTTCCACAGGGGGGTCACTTAAGCGTCGAAGTGGCCTTCGACCTGCGGAAACAGTAACACGCGAGCGCCGGGACGGCCATGCACTCGCCGAGGCGGCGACGCGGGACGTGCAATCGCTCGCCGACGGGTCCGAACCAGCCGCGCTGCGACGAAAATCTTCCTGCTTTCGACCCTCTTCGCAGGCAGTTCGCCGCACGACTGCGTCTTTCACCATAAGTAATTGCCCGATTCCGTTTTCGGCACTACCGTGATCCCTGGATCGCCCAGGTGCGGGTCAGGGGGTGCGCACCTGGGCAACCGGCACCACAGCCTCAGTGCTGCACCGGGCTGCGCCCACCGTCGTCCGGCGTGAGCCCCAACATGTCCAGCAACCGGGCGCAGTCCTCGGCCCCTCTCGCCCCGTGCGCGACCGCAAGGCGAGCCCTGCGCACTTGATCGTCCGAAATCCGCGGAGTGTCCTGCCCGGCGCGCTGCACAGGTAGGCCGCATCCACCGCCCTGCCCTCCGGACTCGTACCGGAGGAGAAACTGCCGCACCTCAACCGACCCGCTCATGGCGCCTCCCAAGGGGCTCGACGTTCGGACCGGAGGCTAACGAGCCGCCACGAACACACGCAGCCCCCCGGAGAGTGAAACTCCCACCACGGAGCGTGTCGCACGACGGGAACAGTGGAACGCGCAACGATGAACAACGGCCCACGATCAGGTAACGCGCTGGAGAGGATTTTCTGTTCAGCACTCGCGATCGTGCTCGTGGTCGTGTAACAATCGACGTGCTGACACACCCCCGGTCAGCGCCTGTGGAGATCCCCTCCGGCCCCCGCGTTCCTCCCCCTGGCGCGGGGGCCTCTCCATGTCCGGAGCCGGCGGCTTTCTCACCGCGTGTCACCGAGCGTGACACAGCGTCGTTCGAGCTCAGAGCCACAGCTTGCGACCCGCCGAGACACAACCGTTATCGTGTGGGCGTGCCACTACCCTCATTCGGACGCAGCCGAAGCTCGAAGGCCGCCCCCGGGCGTCGCAGCGACACCTCAGGGCCCGCAGCCGCCGAGCCGACCGCTGACGATCCCGAGCTGTCCAGCTACCTCGCCGCCCTGGCTCCGGAGAGCGATCTCGAGACCACGGGCTCCGGGCGACGGTTCGGGGAAGCGCAGGTCTACCAGTTGAGGCTGAGCCTCGCCGCCGGGCAGGAGCTCAAGGACCTCGCCTCGCAACGGGGCACGTCGCCGCAGGCACTCGCCCAGGAGTGGGTCCTCGAACGCCTGGCGGAGGAGACGGCGAACCCGTACGCGGCCTCCCAGTCGGCGCCCCCGCCCGCCCGTCCCGCGGCCGCTCCGATGCCGCCGCACGCGGACGACTCCGCCGACCCCACCACCGAGGAACTGTTCCTCGACCAGCACCAGTGGCCCGGCGAGCCCGTACCCGGCCGCCACGGCTGACCCCCGACACGACAAGAACGAGCCCCCGGCGTGAGATCCGCCGGGGGCTCGTTCGTCGTCAGTGGGGTGTGTCAGGTCCTCAGAGAGCCCGCACCCTCTGAGCCTGCGGGCCCTTCTGGCCCTGACCGACCTCGAACTCCACGCGCTGGTTCTCCTCCAGCGTGCGGAAGCCACGGCCTTCGATCTCCGAGTAGTGGACGAACACGTCGCCCTCGCCACCGTCCTGGGCGATGAAGCCGAAGCCCTTCTCGGCGTTGAACCACTTCACAGTGCCTTGCGCCACCGCTGTACTCCTCGTTGCTGTTCCGCATGGACACCGCCGAAGCGGCATCCCGGCCGTCCCGGGCGGTTCCAACGAGACGAGCGCGCAAGCGTGTTCGGCTAACGGCCCGCGTCAGAAGTTCCGCGAGTGTGAAGCCACGAACACGCAAAACGACGGCCACTGAGCAGCCTACCGACATTCTCGCGTTTGCGAAGCCCTTTGTTCGCGGGTTGGCCCGGACGGGCGGATCATGGGCGGACGGCGTGTCGCCGACCCGCCGCAGGCCGGACGGCCGACCGACCGGGTCGTCGCCGACCGCGTCCCCGATGACAATGCGCACTTTCCCCCGGTAGCGGGAACACGGAGCGCAGTCAGAAACGTCATCAGTACAGGTGATACATCACGATCGTGTGAGTGTGATCACCTTTGTCGAGGGGCAACGATTTGAGATGCCACGACGTCAGTCAGGTACGCGGGGAGAAGGGGAACGACGTTGACGCGATCCATGCCGGGGTACAGAAGAAGACCACTCGCGCTCTTGGCGATCGCGCTGGCCACCGTCCTGGGACTGGTGGCGTGCACGAGCTCCGGAGGCGGCGGCAACACGGCCCAGGGCGCCCCGGGCGGTGCTGGCGACGACTCCCCCATGACGATCTCCTTCGAACCGGCCGACGGCAGTGACGCCGTGGCTCCGCGCGCTCCCGTGTCGGTGACGGTGGAGGGCGGCACGCTCACCGAGATCGCCCTCACCAACCCCGAGGGCAAGCAGGTCGAAGGCACCCTGTCCGAGGACAAGACGGCCTGGCAGGTCGCCGAGCCGCTCGGCTACGGCAAGCAGTACACGTGGTCGGGCACCGCGCGGGACGCGGGCGGCAAGGACGTGCCGGTCAAGGGCTCGTTCACCACGGTCAACCCCTCGGCCACGAACGGCGTGCGCTCGAACGTGGGTGACGGCAACACGTACGGCATCGCCATGCCCATCTCCCTGACGTTCGACGCCCCCGTGAAGGACAAGGCCGCCGTCGAGAAGGCGCTGTCCGTGAAGACCTCCCCGGAGAACGAGGGCGCGTGGGCGTGGCTGTCCGACCAGTCCGTGCACTGGCGCCCCAAGGAGTACTGGCAGCCGAACACCGAGGTCGAGGTCAACGCCGACCTCTACGGCGTGCACTTCGGCGACGGCGTCTACGGCGACAACGACCTCGCGGTGACGTTCTCCATCGGCCGGGCCCAGATCGCGAAGGGCAACACGCAGACGCACCGCTTCGAGATCTACCGCGACGGCGAGAAGGTGGCCGACTACCCGGCGAGCTACGGGCGCGAGTCCGACCCCAACCTCGTCACGCGCAGCGGCGTGCACGTGGTGATGAGCAAGCACGCCAAGTACTTCATGAACAACCCCGGCTACGGCTACGAGGACTTCGAGGTCGCCTGGGCCGTGCGGATCTCCAACAACGGCGAGTTCACCCACGCCGCACCCTGGTCGGTGGGCGACCAGGGCAGGGCCAACGTCTCGCACGGCTGCATCAACCTGTCCGACGCGAACGCCAAGGAGTTCTACGACAGCGCGTTGCCCGGTGACCCGGTGGAAATCACCGGCAGCTCCGAGCAGCTGTCGGAACGCGACGGCCTCTACCACGACTGGATCTACTCGTGGGAGGAATGGCAGTCGTTCTCGGCACTCGACGGCTGATTCGGTGAAATCCGGTGTGGCGGTGGCCGCTTTGCGCGACCACCGCCGCCGTCTTTCGCGGGCCCGCCGGATAGCGTGGTGAGGTGAGCGCAACCGCACAGAACTGGCCTCCCGTCGAGGTGGAGCCGCCTTCTCCGCACCCGGACGCGCCCGCCCCGGGCCAGCCCCTGGATGCGCACTACAGCCACTGCTTCGGCTGCGGCGACGAGGTGGAGTCCGGACTGCGCATCCGGTCGACCGTCGGCGAGCACCACGTGGTGGTCTCGACGTTCACCGTCACCAAGGACCACCAGGGTGCCCCCGGACTCGCCCACGGCGGCCTGCTGACGTGCGCGTTCGACGAAGCACTGGGCACCGCGGCGGGCAACCTGCTGCGCGTGCCCGTGGTGACCGCCAAGCTCGAGACCGACTTCCGCCGTCCTGTGCCCGTGGGCTCGACGCTGTACATCACCACGAAGCTCTGCGGCAGGGCGGGCCGGAAGGTGTACACGAGCGCGGAAGGCAGGCTCGACGCCGCCGACGGACCGCTGGCGGTCGAAGCGCGCGCGCTGTTCGTCACCGTCGGTGTGGAGCACTTCCTCGAACACGGTGACCCGGAGCAGCTGAAGGAGCTCGGCGAGCGGCATTCCGACTGGGACGTCAACCCCTGATGTTCTTCGCCGTCCTGAGCGTTCTGATCACCGTCGTCCACCTCTACCTGTGGCGGCGGCTGGTTCGCGACACCACGCGTCCCGGAAGTCGGGCCCGCGTGGTGGGCACGGTCGCGCTCGTGGTGTGCGTGGCGCTGATGATCGCGGCGCTGTCGCTCGGCACGAGCGTGTCGCCGGAGATCGCCCGGTGGTTCGCCTGGCCCGGTTACCTGTGGCTGGCGATGTTCTTCTACCTGCTGCTGGCACTGCTCGTGCTGGAGCTGCCCCGGCTCGCACTGCGCGGGTGGCTGCGCAGGGACCCCGCACGCACGCCGGACGCTGCGCAAGCGGCGGACACGGCGGAGGCGGCGGAGCGCGCAGGCTCCGACGGCGACGAACCGGGTGATCGCGACGAGGGCGAGTCCGGCTCCGGGTCGACACCGCGGATCTCCCGCCGCATGGCGCTGTCCCGTGGCTCGGCGGCGCTGGCCGGCGTGGTCTCGCTCGGCCTCGTCGGACACGGCACCACGGTGGCCATGGGGGCGCCGACGGTCACGCACGTGCCGATCGCCCTGCGCAGGCTCGACCCGCGCGTCGAGGGCTTCCGCATCGCGCTGATCAGCGACGTGCACCTCGGCCCGATCATCGGCCGGTCGTTCACGCAGCGGATCGTCGACCTGGTGAACGCCGAGAACGTCGATGCCGTCGCCATCGCCGGTGACCTCGTGGACGGCTCCGTGGCCGACCTCGCCGACGCGGCGGCGCCGCTGGCCGACCTGCGCAGCACCCACGGCACCTTCTACGTCACCGGCAACCACGAGTACTACGTGGGATACGAGCAGTGGATCGACTTCGTCCCCACGCTCGGCATGCGGCCGCTGCGCAACGAGCGCGTCGAGATCCACCATCACGGCGGGGTGTTCGACCTCGCCGGCATCAACGACGCCACCGGTTACCAGTGGCAGGACCCCGGTGACGTCGGCGAGGCGCTCGCGGGCCGGGACCCGAACCGAGCCGTGGTGCTGGTGGCCCACCAGCCCGTCGACTTCGACGACGCGGTGGGGCACGACGTCGACCTGATGCTGGCCGGACACACCCACGGCGGGCAGCTGTCGCCGTTCGAGCTGGCCGTCACCCTCCAGCAGGGAGCCGTGGCCGGCTTCTACGAGAAGGACCGCACGAAGATGTACGTCACGCGCGGGGCGGGCTTCTGGGGCCCGCCCGTGCGCGTGGGCGCGCCGCCCGACATCACCGTCGTCGAGCTGCGCCGCGGCTGACCACCCGGCTCACGTCAGGGTGCGCGGCCGCACGGCGTTGGCGCGGTCGACCAGCTCGATGCGCTCCTCGCTCGTGCCCGCCAGGCGCGCCAGCGTGCGGTAGCACCGTTCCAAACCGAACCGCAGGTCGCGCTCGGCGAGCCGGCACCCGAGGACCGTGGTGTCCCCGTTCGGCTGCCCACCTGCGCCCAGCCAGCCGAACGCGGTCTCCAGCACCTCGGCCGTGAGCTTCGTCTTGCGCTCGACGTCGAGGTCGAGGCGTTCGAGCTGCGCGGCGGCGTGCGCCAGGTCGGCTTCGGTGAGCTGGTGCGCACCCTCGACGAACCGAGTCTTGATCTTCACCGCGGCCACCTGCGCAGCGACGTGGTGGGTGGACGACGGAGGCACCGACTCCAGCACCTCGATCGCACTTCGCCGACCTCCCTGCGCCAGGTAGACGCGGGCGAGGCCGAACGCGGCACTGACGTACGAGCGGTCGGTGCGCCACACCAGTTCGTACAACCGCGCGGCCTTGAAGTAGTCGCCCACCGCTTCGGCGGTCACGGCCAGCGCGAGCTTGGGCGCGATCTCGCCGGGCAGCTCGTCGTACACCGCGTCGAACGCCACGTGCGCGACCTTCGGCCGTCCACCGGCGAGCTCGATCAAGCCCTTGTACCAGTCGACGCGCCAGTCGTGGGGGAAACCGGACTTGATCGCCAGGTACTGCGCCGCCTGCAGCTGACGGTGCGCCTCGGCGAGCTCACCCAGCTCGATGCGGGCCCGGACGATCCGCAGCCGGACCTCGATCGACTCCCGCGGCGCGTTGGCGAGCGCCGAGATCGCCGTCTGCGGACCCGCCGACAGCAACGTGGCGAGCACGCCCGCGCCGGGGTCGTCGGTGTCCACCTGCGGGATCGGCAGACCGGCGACGACCTCGCCCTGGTTGGGCAACGGCGGACGTCCACCCCGTTCCGGCACCACGAGGTCGACGCCGAACGTGTTGGTCTCCGGCCCGAACACCGTGGACGCACCGGGCCGCGGCTTGCCGGTGCCCATCGACAGGATCTCGCGGAGCACACCCGTGAGCTGGTCGGTCATCTCCTCCGCGGAGATGAACCGCCGGTCGGGGTCGAGGTGCGTGGCCCTGCGCAGGAACCGGTAGTAGCTGTCGAACAGCTGGAACAGCGGGACCTCGTCCCGGCCCGGAAGCGTGGTCTTGTACTTGCTGGTGTAGCCGGTGAACTCGAAGCTCAGCACCGCCAGCGTGCGCCCGACGGTGAACAGGTCGGACGCCACCGACGCGCCGTGGGTGGCCAGCTCGGGCGCGCTGTACCCGCTGGTGAAGAACAGCGGGCTCTCGTAGTCGTCCATGCGCCGCACGGCACCCAGGTCGATCAGCTTGAGCTGCTCGTGGGTCTGGATGACGTTGTCGGGCTTCAGGTCGCAGTACAGCAGGCCCTGGTTGTGGAGATAACCCATCGCGGGCAGGATCTCCAGCCCGTAGGCGATCACCTGCGCGATCGGCAACGGCTCCGCCCGGCCGCTCTTGCGGTGGTGCTCCAACGCGAGCTGCCGCAGCGACTGACCGCCGACGTACTCCATGACGATGTAGCCGACGGAGTTGCCGGTGTCCGGATCGGGATGCTCGACGAAGTTGTAGATCCGGACGATGTTGGGATGCTCGACCTCGGCGAGGAACTTGGTCTCGTTCACCGCCGCCGCGACGGCGGTGGCGTCGCCGGTATTGATCAGTCCTTTGAGGACGACCCAGCGCTCACTGACGTTGTGGTCCTTGGCGAGGTAGATCCAGCCGAGCCCGCCGTACGCGATCGCACCGAGCACCTCGTACTGGCCGCCGACCATCTCGTGCGGCCGGAGCTTCGGCACGAACGAGAACCGGGTGCCGCACTTCTCGCACGTGCCCTCCGGATTGCCGGGGGCACCGTCGCGGGAGCGGCCGACCTTCGCACTGCACTTGCCGCAGTACCGCTTCTCCTCCGAGACGACCGGGTCGGTCAGCACCGCCTCGGCGGGATCGCGGTAGGGCACCGCGGGCACGTCGACGAGTCCGGCCCCGAGACGGCCCCGGCGGGACCTGCGCGACGAGGTGCGGCGCGGCCTCCCGGGGTAGCTGCCGGTGCCCGTGCCGGTACCGGTACCAGTGCCCGTGCCCGTTCCGGTTCCCGTGCCTGTTCCCGTTCCCAGACCGAACGAGATCGGGCCGCTCGTGGACCGCGGCAACACACTCTCCGTGCCCGGGTTGGGCAGGTTCGGCGTGTCGGGCTCGGGTGGCGGCTTGGGCGACGCGATGAACGTCGTCGCGGGCGCCTTGGCGGCGAGCACACTGGTGAGCTGCGGTTCGGGCTGCGCCGGGTTCAGCTGTCCCGACTGCCCGGGGTGGTCCGGCCTCGGCCGCCCCGGCTGGGCTTGACGGACCTCGGCCCGGTGAGCCGGCTGCGGGGTTCCCGAGTCGGCCTGGGGACGGGCGTGCCGAGGCGGCTGCCCGGCCTGGGAAGGATTCGACAACGTCTCCGGCTGCACCGTCGGACCACTGGCCTCGTCCGGTGCGGCATGCCGAGGACGGCGTGGCTCATCCGACACTGCTACCTCCGAAAGGTGTCACCGGTACTGGGGCTGGGGCGGCGAGGCAGGCCCCAGGTCCTCGCGCAGCCAGCGGTTGTAGCTCTCCTGCCAGGCGCCACCGCGGACCTTCTCGAGCACGGAGTTCACGTACCGGACCATGTCCTCGTTGTCCTTGGGGATGCCGATCCCGTAGTACTCCTCGGTGAACGGATCCCCGACGATCTTGGTGCCCGTCCGGTCCTGCGCCCGCATGCCGGCGAGGATCGTGTCGTCGGTCGAGACCGCCGCGACCTGACCCTGCTGCAGCAGCACCAGGCAGTCGGACCAGTCGTCGACGGCGACCGGGATGGGCTTCGGCGTGCTGGCCGCGATGTTCTTCAACGACGTGGAGTCCCGTGCCGCGCACACGCGCTTGCCGCCGAGGTCCGACAGGTCGCGGGCCGTGGAGTCGGCGTCCACGAGCACCCGCTGTCCCGCCACGTAGTACACCGACGAGAAGTTGATCTGCTCCAGCCGCTCACACGTGATCGAGAACGTGCGCACGACGATGTCGACGTCGCCGTTCTGCAGCGCGGAGACTCGCTCGGCCGACGTGATGGCCTTGAACTTCACGGCCTTGGGATCGCCGAGCAGCGACCGGGCGATCTCGCGCGCGATGTCGATGTCGAACCCGTGGAGGTCACCGCTCTCGGGGTCGGAGAAGCCGAACAGGAAGCTGTTCTGGTCGACCCCGACGACGAGGTGCCCGCGTTGTTTGATCTCGGCCATGGTCGACGACGCCGGGATCGCCGAGCTGGGCGAGAGACTGCGGGTCGGGTCGCAGCTGTCGTCGCCGGTTCCCGCCGTGTCGAGCTGGGGGTCGACCTGCGCGTTGGCGGGCATCGGAGGTTGCACCGAGCCCACCGGCGCCGGGTCGGCGGGCCGCGTGACGGTGGAGCAGCCCGCCACCACCACGAGCAGTGACGCGAGCAGGCCCACGTGAAGCCGGGTCCGGGTCCTCATCAGCGATACTCCCGCAGACGTTCGCGAATACCGAGTGTGGCGCCGAGCGCGGCGATGACCGACAGCAGCGCGTAGGCCGGGGCGAGCAGAGTCAACGCGTTCGCTCCGGCGGAGGTGTTCTCCACGAAGTTGCGTCTCGCGGAGTCGATCGAGGCGGCGAGCTCGCTGTCGACCCGGTTGAACGCCGTGGCGGGACTGTTCTCGTCCTTCTCGTCGATCGCCAGCAGGACGGCCTGCCGGTGCTCGCCGTTGCCGTCGAGCTCCCGTACCCGGTCGTGAGCGCTCAACCAGTCCGCGGCGTGGTCGGTGGCGGCGCGGAGGTTCGCGCCCGACTCCGCCTCGGCGACGGCCTCGCTCAGCAGGCCACCACGCCCGTCCGCTCCCGCGAACCGCTGGAAGTGCTCGGCGAACCCTTCCTCGTACTCCTGCCC
>JACYYK010000063.1_pt4 | contig 23896 bp, 26 predicted proteins | sample 8236871 | NCBI WGS metagenome assembly JACYYK01 (sample SAMN14103087, study PRJNA606662) | landfill metagenome | isolation source: landfill solid waste inoculated with endophyte fungus Paravalsa indica | place: India:New Delhi, Okhla landfill site | collected 2017-11-05 | reverse complement strand
GACCTGCTCGAATCGGCCAAGCGGGAGTACGAGCCCGCCGCGCAGCGCGTGTCCTGACGCCCGACGCGGTGCGGGATCACGCGGGCGCTGTCACGCACCGGCCAGGCGGTTGCCCACGTCGCGCAGCCCGGTGAGGTCGTGGACGTCGCTGGGCAGCGCGGGCACCGTGGTCACCGCGACGTGGGGATGCGCCTTCGTGAAACGGGCGAGCAGGCGCTCCTCGCGTTGCGACATCTCGACGCGGTCGGCGTGCAGCCGTAGCACCGCTGCCGCCAGCGAGGCGTCCGTGCCGTCACCCTCGCCGCCCCGGCGCTCCAACGCCTCGGCCGCGGCGAGGGCGTCGATGGCGGAGAGGTCCGCGAGCACGGGATGGGTGCGGTTGGCGACCAGCCCGGCCAGCGGCATCGACTCGGTCGACAGCCGCTCCACGAAGTAGCTGGCCTCGCGGAGCGCGTCGGGCTCGGGTGCGGCGACGACCACGAACGCCGTCCCCTTCGACCGCAGCAGCTCGGCGGTCTTGGTGGCGCGTTCCCGGAATCCGCCGAAGGTCGAGTCGAACGCCTGCATGAACGCCGACGCGTCGGCGAGCAGCTGTCCACCGAGGATGGTGGACACGGCCTTGGCGAACATCGAGAAGCCGGCGCTGACGACCTTGCGCAGGCCCCAGCTCCCGGCCCGCGCGGGCGTGGTCAGCAGCCGGATCATCCGGCCGTCGAGCGCGGCGGACAACCGGTTCGGGGCGTCGAGGAAGTCCAGCGCCGACCGGCTCGGCGGGGTGTCGACGACGATGAGGTCCCATTCCTCCGTCGCGGCCAGCTGGCCGAGTTTCTCCATCGCCATGTACTCCTGCGTGCCGGAGAAGGACGTGGAGATCGTCTGGTAGAAGGGGTTGGCGAGGAGCTGCTCGGCGCGTTCGGGGCCCGCGTGCCTGCGCACCATGTCGTCGAAGGTGCGGCGCATGTCGAGCATCATGGCCCAGAGCTCGCCCTTGGGCTCGAACCCCGCGACCGTGACCTTCCTCGGCTGGTTGCCGAGTTCGCGCAGGCCCAGAGCCTGGGCGAGCCTGCGGGCGGGGTCGATGGTCAGGACCACGGTCTGCCTGCCCCGCTCGGCGGCGCGCAGCGCGAGTGCCGCCGCGGTGGTGGTCTTGCCGACGCCACCAGACCCGCAGCACACGACCACGCGGGTCTCGGGGTCGTCGAGCAACCTGTCGATGTCGAGCTGGTCGGTCACAGGCGTACTCCCTGGTCCACCAGTGCGTCGGCGATTTCGTACAGCCCCGCGACGTCCACCCCGCCTCGGAGGTCGGGAAGCCGCAGCGTGGGCAGGTCGGCCTCGGCGAGCTGCTCGGAGGAGCGCGCCTCGGCGGCGATCCCGATGGCGTGTTCGACGGTCTCGGTGACCAGCGCCTCGACCGTGGAGTCGGGCAGGTCGAGCCCGGCCGAGCGGAGCCCGGCGCGGACGTCGTTCTCGTCGACCTGCCCGTCGGCGGCGGGGGTCAGCGACGGCGCGGGCAGCCGGGGCGGCCGGACCCGGTTCACGAGCACCGCGCCGGGGCGAAGGTCCGCGCCGTCGAGCTCGGCCACCGCGTCGAGNNGAGTGCAGCAGGCGCACGACGCCCTCGGCCTGCCCGCGGATCGGGCCGGTCTTCGCGACGTCGGTGAGCGCCCTGGTGACGTCGAGGAACTTCACGACCCGGCCGGTGGGCGGGGCGTCGACGACGACGGCGTCGTAGACGTGCCTGCCGTCGGAGTCGGTGCGGCCGACGCACTCCTTGATCTTTCCGGTGAGCAGCACGTCACGGAGTCCCGGGGCCAGCGTGGTGGCGAACTCGATGGCGCCCATCCGGCGCAGCGTCCGGCCGGCGAAGCCGAGGTTGTAGAACATCTCGAAGTACTCGAGCAACGCCGCCTCGACGTCGATGTGCAGGGCCCGGACCTCGCCACCGCCCGGTGCGGACGCGATGCGCTGTTCCGCGTACGGCAACGGCTCGGTGTCGAAGACCTGGGCGAAGCCCTGCCTGCCCTCGACCTCGACGAGCAGGACGCGACGGCCGCCCCGCGCGAGTGCGAGGCCGAGCGAGGCCGCGAGCGTCGTCTTGCCGGTTCCGCCTTTCCCGGTGACGAAGTGCAGTCGGGTCCGAGCGAGTTCGTCGGTCCAGCCTGGCAGGGGAGTCACAATCCGAAGCGTATCCGGAAATGGTGGGCGTCCGGTCAGCTCGCGAGTGCGAGGACGCTCACGATGAGCGCCGTCGCACCGGCCAGAGCCCAGGTCACGGGGCCGGGCAGCGTGGTGAGGGCGAGAACGGCGGCGACCGCGAGCGCGGTGAGACCCACCAGACCGGTGACGGCGACGGTCGTGCCGCGCCCCGTCTTCTCCCGCGCGCGGGCCATGACGAGCAGTGTTCCGATCAGCCCCGACACGCCGAGCAACGCCGTCGCGAGGATGCGCCATGCTTCCACGGGATCAGACCGTAGTGGCTAGGGTGTTCGACCATGAGTACCACGAAGTGGGAGTACGCCACGGTGCCCCTGTTGATCCACGCCACCAAGCAGATCCTCGATCAGTGGGGCGAGGACGGCTGGGAGCTGGTCACGGTGTTGCCGAACCCGAGCGGTGAACAGCACGTCGCCTACCTCAAGCGGCCGAAGGACTGAGGGGTCGAACGCATGCAGTGGAGCGCGAGGCTCGCGGAGCTCGGTATCGAACTGCCCGACGTCGCGGCTCCGGTCGCGGCCTACGTCCCCGCGGTGCGGACGGGCTCGCACGTTTACACGTCGGGGCAGCTCCCGTTCGTCGGTGGTGAGCTCGCGGCCACCGGCAAGGTCGGGGCCGAGGTCAGCCCGGAGGAGGCGAAGCAGTACGCGCGCACGGCCGCGTTGAACGGCCTCGCCGCCGTCCACGCTCTCGTGGGCATCGACTCGGTGGTGCGCGTGGTGAAGGTCGTGGGCTACGTCGCGTCGAGCGAGGGCTTCGGCGGTCAGCCCGCCGTGATCAACGGCGCGTCGGAGCTGCTGGGCGAGGTGTTCGGCGAGGCGGGCGCGCACGCCAGGGCGGCGGTCGGCGTCGCCGAGTTGCCGTTGGGTGCGCCGGTCGAGGTCGAGCTCATCGTGGAGGTCGCGTGATGGATCCGGACATCGAGAACTCCTGTCACGAACTGCTCCTGCGGCTGGCGGGCAGGCTGCCCGACCGGTTGCTCTGGCGGTTCCGCGACTGGCTCGGCGAAGGCGCGATGGGCACGCTGGCCAGGACGCTGCCCAAGACTTTGCTGAAGCACAGGATTGATTTGGACCAATCGGAGTATCGCCTGTTGGTCGCCGGTCTCATTCCGCACGGTGCGGACTGGCACGAGGTCAGTTCGACACTGGGGGTGGACGCCTCGTCCGAGAACCGGTACACATTCACCACGGGAGCACCCGATTGGGTGAACACCGTCGATTCGGTGTCCGTGGTGGTGCACGCAACGTTGCGGGGACGTCCTGATGTGGGCGAGGTCCGGGAGAGCTGGCGACACGACGGGGGGTCCGCCGAGGACGAGGCCAAGCGAGTCCTGCTGGTCACCGCCGTGGCCGGTCTGCCTCGCCTCACCGGCGAACTCCAGCGCGTCCTCCGCGTGCTGGGTGACGAGGCGCCCAGCGTCGAGGTTCTGCCGACGCAGGTCGAGTTGCCCGCCTACCACGAGGCGGCGCTCGCGAACTCCCGGTTCGTGTGCGTCGGCGCTGTGGACGCCGGTCACCACAGGCTTGTACCCGCATAGCGCTCGCGTCGCAGCGGGCTGGAGGGAGTTGGGGGATGGTGGACGAAGGTCTGCCCAAGGACGGCTTCGCCGTTCCGCTGCGTCTGCACAACGTCCTGCTGGCGTTGGCCGGGCGGCTCGACGACAGCGCGTTGTCCGAGGCACGTGAGCTGGTCGCCCGTTCGCATCTGGACGACGCCGCGGAGCTCGCCGTCGGCGCGCTGATCGCGGGCCGGATCATGGTGCGGCCGGGTGAGCAGCGGGAGCTCGCTCTCGTACTGGAGATGAGCCGGTCGGACGCGGCGTTGGCCGACCAGCTCACCGTCGGCGATTCGGTGCCGGGCTACACCCACCGGTTCAGCCGGGACAACGATCCCGACGCCGGTATCGCGGAGGCCCTCGACCGCACGCTGCAGGTGCTGCCGGACGTGCGGTCGGTGCACGCCGTGTGGCGGAACACGCCGGCGGGCAGTGTTCCCGGTCCGCTGCCCCAGCGGGTGGTGTTGATCGAGATCGGTCCCGAGGCGCATCCGCCCGCCGTCGCGTTCCGGGTCGCGGACGCACTGCGGCGCAGTGGCATCCGCGCCGTCGTGGAGGTCACGGGTCCGAGCGCCGAGCGCACCGAGTACCACGAGGCGGCACTCGCCACGGCGACGCCGGTGTGGCTGGCCTCCAGTCAGGCCACCAGTGAGGGGAGCGGCTCGAAGTCCCGGTCGCGCTCGCCGCGCAAGACCACCGCGGGAACGGCTCGTGCCCGGGCCGAGGAACCGCGGCCCGCCGCCCACGCCGCCGTGGCGGCGCCGGAACAGCCCCACACGCCCGAGCCGCAGTCCGGGCAGCACGCCTGGATCGAGCCTGAGCCCGGTCCGGTCGAGATCCCGCAGGCACGGGCGGGCGGTTCGCGTTCGGTCGTGGAGGTCGAACCGGAGCGCGTGGCGGTCACGCCGGACGAGGCGCCCGTGGTCGAGGCCGCCGAGCCGGTGGCCCCCGTCGCCGCGGACGTGCCCGAGGTCGTCCCGGCGGCCGCGTCCGAGCCCGCGTCCGAGCCCGCGCCCGAGCCGGCCGCGCGGCCGGAGACGGCGGAGCAGGTCGAGGAGGTGCCGACGCCACCGGCGACACCGGAGCGCCAGAAGCCGTCGTTCTCCGCCGACGAGCTGGCCGAGCTGGAGAACCGCGTGGCCGAGACCACCGAGATGAGCGCCGAGGAGGTCGCGCAGCTGCGTGCCGCGATCGCCGAGGACTCCGAGCGTGGTCGGGAGATCGCGGGTCTCGCGTCGAGCATGGTCGACCTTCCCGAGCTGAACCTCGACGACCCGCAGCTGTCCGACCGCGACCGGCAGCTGCTGCGGGAGCTGCACGCCGAGCTCGCCGAGCGGGAACGGGCCGAGGCGGCTCGGAGCAACAACGGAGCCGAACGACCCTGAGCGGGACCTTCGCCGGTTGATCGGCGGTATCGTGCGGCCGTGACTCACTTCCCGAACCTGGGCGGGGCGGACGCGGATCGCTTCTCGGTCCCCGCGAGTGTCGTGCCGCCGATGTCGAAGAAGACGCCGCCGGATCCGGTGCCCGCGAAGGACTCGGCGACGGTCGTCCTGGTGCGTGATGCCGCCGACGGCTCCGGTGTCGAGGTGTTCCTGCAACGGCGAGTCAAGACCATGGCGTTCGCGTCGGGCATGACCGTGTTCCCCGGCGGTGGCGTGGACGAGCGGGACGCCGACGCGTCCGTGGGCTGGGTGGGCCCCGCGCCCGCGCAGTGGGCCCGCTGGTTCTCGTGTCCGGAGCCGTTGGCGAGGGCGTTGGTGTGTGCCGTCGTGCGGGAGGCCTTCGAGGAGTCCGGCGTGCTGCTCGCGGGCACGCCGTCCGACGTCGTCGCCGACACGAGTGTCTATGCCGACGCCCGCGCCGCGCTGACGTCGGGAACGCTGTCGCTGGCGGAGTTCCTCGCCGACGCGGGTCTCGTGGTACGCGCGGACCTGTTGCGGCCGTGGGCGAACTGGGTCACGCCCGAGGAGGAGCCGCGCCGGTACGACGCGCGCTTCTTCGTCGCGGCACTGCCGCAGGGCCAGGTCGCCGACGGCGCGACGTCGGAGGCCGAGTCGACGTGTTGGCAGCGGCCTGCCGACGCCATCGCCGATGCGGAAGCAGGCCGCGCGGCGCTCATGCCGCCGACGTGGCACACGCTCGACGAGATCGGTCGGTTCGGCTCCACGACCGAGGTCCTCGCCTGCGAGCGCTCGATCCGGCGCATCATGCCGAGGTTGGTGCGAGACGGCGAGCGTGTGGTGGTGGAACTGTGACCGGCCATCCCGCGTACGGCGTGCTCCGCCAGGTCTCGCCCCTGGCGACGGTGCTGCTGCAGAACAACCCGTCGACGATGACGCTCGACGGCACCAACACGTGGATCCTCCAGGCGCCCGGCGCGTCCGGCCGGGTGGTGGTCGATCCGGGACACGCGCTCGACGACCACGTGGACACCCTGGCGAGCCTGCCGGACGTCGAGCTCGTGCTGCTGACCCACTGGCATCCCGACCACACCGAGGCCGCCGACGTGGTCGCGGAGCGACTCGGCGCGCCGGTGCGGGCGTTCGATCCGCAGCTGTGCCGCGGGGCCGGTCCGATCGGGCACGGCGAGGTGCTGCGGGCGGCGGGGCTGGCGCTGGAGGTCCTGCACACCCCGGGGCACACGGACGACTCCGTGGTGCTCCGCCTCGACCACGGCGAGCGGACACACGTGCTGACCGGTGACACGGTGCTCGGCCGAGGCACCACCGTGCTCACCGACCTCGGCGCGTACCTCGACTCGTTGCGCACGCTGCGGGCTCTGCCCGAGGGTGCGCTGGGTCTTCCGGGGCACGGTCCCGAGCTGGCCGATCTCGCGCACACCGCAGGCGAGTACCTGCGCCACCGCGAACAGCGGCTCGACCAGGTGCGTCAGGCCCTGCGGCGGCTGGGCGAGGACGCCACCCCGCGGCAGGTGGTGGAGCTCGTGTACGCCGATGTCGACCCCGCGTTGTGGGCACCGGCGGAGGAGAGTGTGCGTGCGCAGCTGGAGTATCTGCGCACGCACGGCTGACGACGGTTCACGCGAATGCGGTGTCGGGTTGCTCGGTCTCCGGGGCGACCGGACGCACCGTCGCGCGACGTAGCCAGACGAGTCCGGCGACGGCCGCCGCACACCCCGCGGCCACGAGGAACGCGAGCGGCGGGCCGCTGCGCTCCACGAGGTAACCACTGGCCGACTGCCCGATCGCCAGGCCGAGGGTGATGGACGTGAGTACCCAGCCGAACGCCTCGGCGGCCGTGTTCTTCGGCGCCACGAGCTCGATGGTCATCGAGTGGGTCGTCGACTGCGGCGTGATGAGGGCGCCCGCGGCGAGCATCGCCACGCCCAGCCCCCACAGCGTCGAGGGCCACGCCAGCAGGGCGACACTCGCCGCGAACAGGGCCAGCAGCACGGGCAGCCGCAGACCGAGCGGCCTCGGCCACGGGCGCAGGCTGAACAGGACACCGAACGCCACGGAGCTCACCGACCACACCGACAACAGGACGCCGCCCAGGGCGGTGTTGCCCGCGGCGGTGGCGGCGGCCGGAACGGCGACCTCGACGAAACCGATGACGAGGCCGAAGCCGAGGGCGGCCAGGGCGAGCGTGCGCATGCCGGGGCTGGCGAACGCGCCCAGCAGCGGGGCGCCGCGTCGAGGGCTCGGGGGCCACGCGCGCACCGAGGGGCTGAGCGCGAACATCACGGCGCCGACCACCATGCACGCCGAGCCGAGCACCATTCCGGTGCCGGGCCAGGGTGCCGCCACGAGTGCTCCGGCGAGGCCCGGCCCGAGGATGAAGAAGACCTCCATGCTGATGGCCTCGTACGAGTACGCGGCGGTGAGCGCGGGGCCGGGTGAGAGCAGCCTGCCCCACAGGGCGCGGGACGCCGAACCGCACGCGGGTTCGAACAGCCCGATGGCGAACGCGAGCGCCACGAGCACGGCGGTGGCGGCCTGACTCTCGATGGCGGTCACGAGCGCGGCGACCGACACGGCGAACAGCAGCGACACGACGACGAGCGGCCGGGTCGGGCCGAGTCGGTCGATGAGCCTGCCCTGCACCACCGAACCCACGGCGACGCCCAGCAGGGTGCTGGCCGACACCAGCCCGGCCACCGCGTAGGTGCCGGTCTCGTGCTGCACGTAGAGCAGCTCGGAAATGCCGATCATCGCGATCGGGAGCCGAGCCAGCAACGAGGCGACGAGGGGGAGACGGGCGGCCCGCGTGGTCAGGGCGACCCGGTAGTCGGCGAGGGTCGTGCGACCGGACTCAGCAGAGTGGGACACACGTACCAGTATGGCTAGGATGGTACGGGGGTACCACTCCGGGGCTCGAAAATCTTGAGAGAATCGACGCGAAAGGGGTGTAAGACGCACCCTGTCGGGGTAAGTAGATATCGGATCGATAACGGTGCCGGTCACTCCGGCATCAAATCGCCACCCCAGGCGTCTTTGAGGGTGAAAGAACTTGAACCCACGGGGTGGGGCCATGGGACCCTATCGGGGAAGGCTCCGTCGCTGCACCATCGAAGACAGCAGCAGCCTCAAGGGTTCACGTCGATGGATGTCCGTCGGGGAATGCGGCGAACGTCGACAACTACAGACTCCCTCCGGGTTTCGGGTCGGGGCCTACAACCGGAGGGCGGGGAGCGCGGTCTGTCGGGGGATGGCCCGCGCATAACGGACAAGGGGCCGGATCAGTGCCACGTCGGGGGTGGCGCCCGGCCCCTTGTTCCGTCTTCAGCTTCCGAGGACTCGTCGTCCGGGAGTCGCGCGGTCGTGCCGCGCAGGTCAGCGAGCCCTTCGGGCCAGCCGCTCCGGGTCGAGGATGAGCACGCTCTTGCCTTCCAGGCGAAGCCAGCCGCGGTGAGCGAAGTCGGCGAGCGCCTTGTTGACGGTCTCGCGCGACGCACCCACGTACTGGGCGATCTCCTCCTGGGTGAGGTCGTGCGTGACGCGCAGCAGCCCGGCTTCCTGGCTGCCGAACCGCTGGGCGAGCTGCAGCAGCGCCCTGGCGACACGTCCTGGGACGTCGGTGAAGATCAGTTCCGCGACCATGTTGTTGGTGCGGCGAAGCCTGCGGGCCACGACCCGGAGCAGCTGCTCGGCGATCTCCGGCCTCGTGGAGATCCACTGCCGCAGCGCCGGCCGGTCCATCGTGACCGCGCTCACCTCGGTGACCGTCGTCGCGGTCGACGTGCGAGGGCCCGGGTCGAAGATCGACAGCTCGCCGAACATGTCCGACGGGCCCATGATCTGGAACAGGTTCTCGCGACCGTCGGCCGACTTGCGGCCGATCTTCACCTTGCCCGACTTGATGATGTAGAGCTTGTCCCCCGGCTCACCCTCGTTGAAGATCACGTGGCCACGGGGAAATTCCACTGTCTCCAGAGTCTGCGCGAGCGCCTCGGCCGCAGCCGGTTCCACACCCTGGAAGATGCCCGCGCGGGCCAGGGTCTCGTCCACCTCGTGCCTCCTTTGGGTAGCGGCTACCGCCTCCGCGCGCGGAAACGGTGCCGCCGATCACTACATGCAGTGTAGGGCGTGCCCCCGAGATCGCTCCGCGCTCGGGCCGTCGAAAGGCATTTGGCTACCCGCGAGTACAGGGAATGTGAACTGACCGCGTTCGCCCGAATACTCGCTGTTGAACGGCTTGGCGGAGTATCTCGTCCGACCGAACAGCCTAACTCCGGAGGCTACGCTGCTTCCCCTTGGCTGCCTTACCAGCAAGCCTACGCAGCCGGAAAAGTTCCAGCGCGCGGCCGATCCCGTGGCCGTAGAGCGCCCTGACCTCGTCGGGCCGGGCCTGCTCCAGGAACTCCTCGACGTCCTCCCCGCGCACGGACACGTGACGCAGTCGGTGCTCGACCCGTTCCATCCCGAGCGCGAAGAGCATCACCACGACCGGCACCGCGATCACGAACCAGACGGTCATATCACTCCTGATCCCTAATTTATCCGGGCTCGGTCGCCAGGTCACCGCTGGTGACCCGACGTCAGCGAAGGAGGTGGCTTCCTGACCCGACGGCGCACGTAGGCTAGCGGGGTGTCGTCAACCGTCGGTCACGCCCCCCGCAGGGGGCGCGCAGTCGCTGAGCAGAGCCGGTTGTCGTTGGTGAGACGTGCACGGCGTATGAAGCGTTGCCTCGATGTGGTGTACCCAAACGCTCACTGTGAGCTCGACTTCTCGACGCCGCTGGAGCTGCTGGTGGCGGTCATCCTGTCCGCGCAGTGCACGGACGAGCGCGTGAACGCCGTCACGCCCGCGTTGTTCGCGCGTTATCCGACGGCGGCCGACTACGCGGGTGCCGACCGCGCCGAGCTGGAGGAACTGATCAGGCCCACCGGGTTCTTCCGCAACAAGGCGACGTCGCTGATGGGGCTCGGGGCGGCCCTCGTGGATCGGCACGATGGCGAGGTGCCGGGCACGCTCGACGAGCTGGTGAAGCTGCCGGGTGTGGGGCGCAAGACGGCCAACGTGGTGCTCGGTGAGGCCTTCGATGTGCCGGGAATCACCGTCGACACCCACTTCGGCCGCCTGGTGCGGCGGTGGGGCTGGACCGACAGCGAGGACCCGGTGAAGGTCGAACACGAGGTCGGCTCCCTGTTCCCCCGCAAGGAGTGGACCATGCTGTCGCACCGCGTGATCTTCCACGGGCGTCGCGTCTGTCATGCGCGCAAGCCCGCCTGTGGTGCGTGCCCGCTGGCCAAGGACTGTCCGTCCTACGGGGCCGGGCCGACCGAGTTCGACGTCGCGGCGAAGCTCGTGAAGGGAGCCGAGCGCGACCACATCCTCGAGCTGGTGGCCGGCTCTTGACGACCGCGACGAAGTGGGCTTTGGCGGTGGGCGCCCTCGCCCTCGCGCTGATCGTCGCTCTGCTGCCCCGGGCGCAGAACCAGCCCACGGAGCCCGGTACCGACCTCGGACCGGCCCGGGAGCGGGCCGCGCTCGCGGCGTGCGTCCCCGAAGGCGGCGCGGACGCCGAGGATTCCCGCGCTGCTTCCGGGGCGTGGGCGGAGGTGGAGACCCTGTGCCTCGGCGACGGATCACGGGTCGCGCTGGCCGACGCGCTGGGGGAGGGGCCGACGCTGGTCAACGTCTGGGCCACCTGGTGTGAACCCTGCCGGGAGGAGCTTCCGCTGCTCGCCGAGTACGCCCAGCGCCCGGACGCCGCCCGCGTCGTGACGGTGCAGGTGCAGAGCTCGCCGGAGGACGGACTCGGGTTGCTGACCGAACTCGGGGTGCGGCTTCCCGCGCTCCACGACGGCGAGGGAGCCAGGGGCCCGGTCCGGGAAGCGCTGCGCGTGCCCACCGGGTTGCCCGCCTCCTACGTGGTCGAGGGCGGAGAGGCCCGCCTGGTGACGAACCCCCGGCTGTTCACGTCGGTGGAGGAGATCGTCGACGCCGTCGACTCTGCGGAAGGCGCACGATGACCGGACCACTGGTGCCGCCCCACGAGACACCGGAGTTCCTGCAACCGCTGGTCAAGGCCAGCGAGGCGGCCGACCCGGCCACGTTCACCCGGGTCACGGGCCCGCCTTCCGCGGCGGCGCGGCCCGCGTCCGTACTGATGTTGTTCGGTGAGACGGCCGAGGCCGGGCCGGACGTGTTGTTGCTGCGCAGGGCCGACACCCTCGGCTCGCACGCCGGTCAGGTGGCGTTCCCGGGAGGCGGCGCCGACGACGGCGAGGACGCGGTCACCACGGCCCTGCGGGAGGCGGAGGAGGAGACCGGGGTCGCGCCCGCCGGTGTCCGGCCGCTCGCGGTGTTCCCCGAGCTCTACGTGCCCGTGTCGCGGTTCGTGGTCACCCCTGTCCTCGCGCACTGGCACCGGCCCTCGCCCGTGCGGCCCGTCGACCCGGCGGAGACGGCCGCGGTGGCCCGGGTGCCGCTCGCGGAGCTCGCCGATCCCGCGAACCGGTTCCAGGTCGAGAAGCGAGGCTGGCGGGGCCCGGCGTTCTCGGTGCGGGGTCTCTTCGTCTGGGGTTTCACGGGCGGTCTGCTCTCGGTACTCCTCGATCTGGGTGGCTGGGCCACGGAGTGGGACCGTCACAACGTGCGCGACCTTGACGTAGCGTTGGCCGAACACGAAGGACGTGCGGTGGCCCCGCCGGGTCGGGCGAAGGAGTGACGGTGAACTGGGTCGACGTGCTGGTGATCGTGCTGGCTCTGCTCGCGGCGATCTCCGGTGCACGTCAGGGTTCGCTCGTCGCCCTCCCCGCTTTCGCCGGCGTCATCGTCGGCGCGGTGCTCGGCATCCGGCTCGCGCCCTACGTCGTCGAGGTGTTCGACAACCCCGCCGCCAGGGTGGCCATCGCCGTCGGAACGGTCGTGTTCCTCGTCGCGCTCGGGGAGACCGTCGGCGTCTACGTCGGCCACAAGCTCAAACGCCGGATCTCCTCTCCCAAACTGGCGGGGGTCGACAACGCACTGGGCGCGATCGTCCAGGGCGCCGTGGTGTTCGTGGTGGCCTGGCTCATCGCGCTGCCGTTGACGAGTGTCGCCGCCCTGCCCGGGCTCACCAAGGCGATCAACGAGTCGTCGGTGCTCGGCGGCGTCAACGAGGTGATGCCCGAGGCGGCGCGGGGCCTGCCCGGCGAGCTGCGTCAGCTGCTCGACGAATCGGGTTTCCCGTCGATCCTGGCGCCGTTCCAGGAAGCCCCCGTGCGGGAGATCGAGCCGCCGGACCCCGAGCTGCAGAACAGCGCCGTGGTCCAGGGGGTGCGCAGCAGCGTGTTGAAGGTGCGCGGCACCGCGCAGAGCTGTTCGCGCTCGCTCGAAGGCACCGGATTCGTCGTCGACGACGAACGGGTGATGACCAACGCGCACGTCGTCGCGGGCACCAACGCGGTCTCGGTGGAGACGGCGCAGGGGCCGCTGGTCGCCGAGGTCGTGCACTACGACCCCGGTACGGACCTCGCGGTGCTCGCCGTCCCCGGGCTGTCCGCCGCCCCGCTCGCCCTCGCGGACGAGCCCGCCGACGCGGGGGACGACACGATCGCCCTCGGCTACCCGTTGGATGGTCCGTACACGGCGACGCCGACACGCATCCGTGAGCGGATCACCCTGCGTGGACCGAACATCTACGACTCGGCCACCGTCCAGCGGGACGTCTACACCGTTCGTGGTGAGGTGCGCAGCGGCAACTCGGGCGGGCCGTTGATCGACCCGAACGGGCAGGTCGTCGGGGTCGTGTTCGGCGCCTCCGTGGAGGATCCGGACACGGGATTCGTCCTCACTGCCGACGAGGTCCGGGACGAGATCCAGCGCGCCCGCGCCTACACGTCCGGAGCGTCGACGGGGCCGTGCACAGGCTGATCAGGCGTTCTGGAGGAAGTCGGTGAGCAGCTTCGTCGTCTGTTCCGGCGCCTCCAGGTGCGGGAAGTGGCCGACACCCCGCAACCACTCCACCCGGGAGCCCGGACCCCGCCACGGGGCCGAGTCCCGCGCCGTTTCCGGCAGCACACACGGGTCGGCGTCGCCGTGAAGTTGCAGCACCGGCATGCTCACGCGGTCGGCGACCGCTTCGGCGAAGCGACGTCCATCGCCGCGGAACTGCGACCGGAACGCCCACCGGTAGTACTCCAGCGCGCTGTGGGCGACGCCGGGCACCTGCATGGCGTGCCGGAACCGGCGGGCCACCTCGGCGAACTCCGGCTGCGCCGGCCACGCGCCGCCGGACCACGAGCGCAGCAGCCGTTCGATCTCGGCGGAGTCGTCCGCCACGAGTCTGCGTTCGGGCACCATCGGCACCTGGAAACGCAGTAGATGGTTCATGGCTCCGGCCTGGCCGCGCCGCCGCCACCACGTCCGCCGGACCGCCGACCGCAGCGCGAGGGGATGCGCCCCGCCGACCACGCTGACCGACGCGACCACGCGAGGGTGCAGCGCCGCGACCGACCACGCGAGCAGGCCGCCCCAGGCGTGCCCGACGAGGTGTGCACGACGTTCGCCGAGCGCGCGAACGAGCCCCGCGACGTCGCCGGCCAGCGTCCAGCCGTCGTAGCCGCGGGGCGGTTTGTCGGAGTCCCCGTAACCACGCAGGTCCACCGCGACGACCCGGTAGCCCGCGTCCGCGAGAGCCCGCAGCTGGTGATGCCAGGCCCACCAGAACTCACCGAAGCCGTGCAACAGGAGCACGGCGGGTCCGGCGCCGAGTTCCGCGACGTGCAGCCGGATGCCGTTGGCGGACACGTCACGATGCGTCCAGGGCCCCGCGTGGCGCACTGTCGAGGGATCGGGAGCGGACACGGTGTGGACCAGCGAGGTTAGCGAGCCGGGGTGGAGCCGACGGTGTCCTCAGTGGTGGGCACACGTCGGTGCCGCAGCACGTCCGCGGTGTCCTTCAGGCTGTCGATCGAACGCTGCGGCTTGCGCACCCGCTTCCACTTCCGGTAACCGGCGAACGCCGCGAGACCGGCCGTCACCAGCATCAGCAGGAACACGATGCCGAACGACGCCCACCGCGGCAGCCACTCCGAGAGCAGTTCGCCGAGGAAGAAAAAGAAGAAGAACGAGCTGTACAGGGCGACGACGCCGGCCACGATGAAGAACAGGCTGCCCTTGAAGGCCTTCTTCGCCTCGCCGACGGCCTCGGACTTGATCAGCTCGACCTCGGCTCTGACCAGCGTGGACACGTGCTGGGCCGCGTCCTTCACCAACGAGCCGATGGACGCGTCCTGTGCTGTTGCGTCGTCGGAGGACAGCGGGAGGTAGGGCACCGCAGGGCCGCCACCCGCGCCGTCCCCCGGAAGGTTCTTGGGGCTGCTCACGCGCCTCATCGTGCCACGTGATCAATCTCGGGGCGCGCCGGGCGCGCCGCGAGGGCCTACCCGAGCACGGTGCTGGACACGAAGCCCACGGCGTACGTCACGAGCATCGTGAGCGCGCCGACCCCGACGTTGCGGGCGGCGGCGCGGCCGGGAGAGGCCTGGCCGAGGTGAGCGCTCAGCCAACCGGTGAGGGCCAGTGCGACGACGACCGCGGCGGCCGTGGCGGGAACCCGGGCCGGCGGCGGGAACAGGAGGATGGCGAGCAGTGGCAGCAGCGCGCCCGCCGTGAACGCGATGAAGGACGCCCAAGCGGCCTGCCACGGGCGGGTGAGGCTGTCGGGGTCGATGCCGAGTTCGGCGTCGGCGTGGGCCCGCAGCGGGTCGGTCTCGGTGAGCTCCCGAGCCACGTCGGCGGCCAGCCGGGGGGACAGACCCTTCTGCTCGTACAGCAGGGCCAGTTCCCGTTCCTCTTCCTCGGGCATCGTGCGCAGCTCGTGCTGCTCCAGCTCCAGCAGCGCGCGTTCGGTGTCCCGTTGCGTCGACACCGAGACGTACTCGCCCCCGGCCATCGAGAGTGCACCGGCCACCACGCCGGCGAGTCCGGCGAACAGGATGGCCTGGTGGCTGGTCGTGGCACCGGCGACACCGACGACCAGTCCCGCGGTGGAGACGATGCCGTCGTTGGCTCCCAGCACTCCCGCCCGCAGCCAGTTGAGCTTGCCGCCCACATCGCCCGAGTGCGGCTCGTCGGCGTGGGCGCGCTTCGAGGTCTCGGACACCGCTCCATCACAACGCAGGCCCGTCGCCCCGGCAACGTGACGCGAGGGCGTGGGCGACGTGCTGGTTCGGCACGCCGCCCACGCCCTCGACTCGTCCTACGGACCGGACTCCGGCGCCGTCAGCTCTCCAGCTCGGCCAGGGCTTGCTTGGCCTGCTGCAACTCGGCCTCGAGCTGGGCCACCTTGGCCTGCTGCTGCTCGCGGGCTTCGTTGATCACTTCGTCGATCGGCGCGGAGAGCTCCTCGTGGAGCTCCTTGGCCGCTCGGGACACCGCCGAGGCGGGGATGTCCAGACCCTTCGCGACCCACTTGCTGCCGCGCTTGAGCTCGGCCTGCCACTCGCCGTCGGCCGTGCCGGTGACGGTGAGGGTGAGGACGACCGTCCTCGTCTTGCGCGCACTGCTCTTGGGCTTCGCGCGCTTGGCGGGCTCCGGCTGGGCCGGTTCGGGCTGTGCCTGCTGCTCTCGCTCTTCCGAAGAGGGTCCCGAGGTTCCAGCGTTCCCCTGCTCGCTCTCGTGGCTCACCGGGGCGTCGTCTCGATCCTGGGTCGCGGAAGCAGCGTCAACGGTCATCGTCAGTGTCGTCTCCTCGAGAAGAGGTTGTCCTACGAGAGGATCCTGCGGGCGACCAGGATAGAACGTTCGTTCGACTGCTCACTCGGAGGGGTTGCTCGCCGAGCGCGAGGAAAAAGCGGTAGCGAATATGCGTCGAGGTTGCGCCTGTAACCAATCTGAGACCTTTTGGAAAAGTGTCGGTGCCCCACCGGGGTGAGTGTCGCGTTACAGGTGTGCACACGAAAGGATGAAAAGCGCGAAAAAAAGGTTGCGGAACGGAGCAATGCGTCCGGAAGTGTCCAGTTGTCGAGTGGTGAGCAGGGGGCCGGAGGGCGGTTCTCCGTGCACTAGTTCGACTCTCCGTAGCGATCTGCCATGATCAATTACCGAACGTGGTGCCTAGGTGGGGTCTCGAAGCCCTTCCCGGGGTGATGCCATTGTGGACGGTCGCGCACCGTTTCGGCAGGATTTCGGCCCTTTTCTGATCACGGAACCGCGGTTTCGGGTGGCCGGTGAACCTGGGTTTCGAGTGGGTTTCCGACTTTGCTTGAATTACGACCACTCGCCCAGTTGATCTATTCCTCCAGGGACTGCGATAAATGGAAAGCAACGGTACTTCCCGAGGTCGGTCGGCAGGTCCGGCCGGCCGCAGACGGTCCTCACGCAGGATGGTGGCCTTCGCGGCCGCCGCGACGCTGACACTGCTGACCGCCGCGTGTGGTTCGGACGCCGAGAACACGGCGGAAGCCGCAGGTGGAGAGCAGCAGCAGGAGCAGTCGGCGGCCAATCTTCCCGAGGCCACCACGCACGGCAAGCTCCCGAACGCCCCCGCCGACCCCGACCCTCGTGCCGCGACCGACGGGGAGGTCCTGCACCCGACCCGCGAGCTCACCGTGCACGACGCCGTGGACGGAAAGGCGATCGCGCGACTGCCCGTCCAGCAGATCTCGTCGCCGACGTGGGTGCCCGTCGTCCAGCGTGAGGGGGACTGGGCGCAGATCCTTCTGCCCACGAGGCCCAACGGCGCGAGCGGGTGGATCGACACGTCGGGCGACGCCGTCGAGTCGGCCGAGAACGACTTCGTGGTCAATGTCGACCTCGACGCGTTCTCCCTGGAGATCCTCGAGGACGGCAAGCAGATCGGCGAATGGACGGTCGGCATCGGAAGCTCCGACTCGCCGACGCCGACCGGTCGCGCCTACATCATCGCCTCCATCGCGGAGACGGTGAACGACTACAGCCCGATCGTCCTGCCGCTGAGCTACCACTCGGACTCGCACGAGACCTACGGCGGTGGCCCCGGCACGGTCGGCATCCACACCTGGCCCGACGACAGCTTCGTCGGCAAGGCCAACAGCGACGGGTGCATCCGGGTCACGCAGGAGGCTCTGGACGCACTCACCAAGCTCCCGCTCGGCACGATCGTCAACATCGTCTGACCGGCGAGCGGGTTTCACCCGAAAACCACCGCAGTAAGCACAACCGACTCAAGAAAGGCACAGCCTTGTCGAACAAGAGAACAGCCGCTCTCGGTGCCGGTGTCCTGTCCGCGCTGGTCGCGGGCGGCATCGCGTTCGCTCCCGCCGCTGTCGCGGAAGGGGAGGACAACGCCTACGCTCTGTCGGCGAACGGCCTCATCAACATCACGAAGGTGCCGCACGTGGTCGGTGAGGGCAAGGACCACCTGGTGCACACCGACCTGCCCCCGGGCTCGGACCGCATCCTGCACGCCGGCGTGTTCAACTCGGCGGTCGAAAAGGGCTTCGCCAAGGCCAGCACCACGGACGTCAAGCTGGGCCTGCCCGGTGTGCCGACCATCGAGGTCGGTCTGGTGACGGCCGAGTGCGACGACCTGACCGGCGCCACCTCCGTGGCCAATCTGAAGATCGCGGGCACGACGGTCGACATCGACCAGCTCCAGCCCAACACGGAGCTCGTCCCCGAGCCGCTGCAGGGCCTCGCCCGCATCACGCTCAACAAGCAGACCGAGAACGGCGACGGCACGCTGACGGTGAGCGCCCTGTCGGTGGATCTCCTCGACGGCACGCAGACCGTGGACCTCTCCACCGCCACCTGCGGTGAGAAGCCCGAGGCCCCGAAGCCGGAGGAGCCCAACAAGCCGGAAGAGCCGAACAAGCCGGAGGAGCCCACCACGCCGCCGTCGAACGACGACGGTGACGACGGCACGCGTCCCGACGACGAGGGCAAGGCCCCGGTGCCGGTGCCGCAGCCGGGCCACCTCGACGTGACCGGCTGATCGACGTCACGCGGACGAAAGGGCGGCCTCCACCACGAGCAGGGTGGAGGCCGCCCTTCGTTGTTCCTGCGTTGTCCCGCTGTTTCAGCGGACACCGGTCACTCGTCGCCGGAGCGGGAGCCCATGCCCTGCGAGATGAGGTCCATCACCGAACTGTCGGCGAGCGTGGTGACGTCACCGATCTCGCGGTTCTCGGCGACGTCCCGCAGCAGGCGCCGCATGATCTTGCCCGACCGCGTCTTCGGCAGCTCCGGCACGACCATGATCTGCCGCGGCTTGGCGATGGGGCCGATCTCCTTGGCGACGTGGTCGCGCAGAGCCTGCAGGGCGTCCGCGCCGCCCGCTTCGTCCTCCGCGACCCCGCCGCGCAGGATGACGAACGCGACGATGCCCTGACCCGTCGTCGGGTCGGTGGCGCCGACCACCGCCGCCTCCGCCACCGTCGGGTGCGACACCAGCGCCGACTCCACCTCGGTGGTCGAGATGCGGTGGCCCGACACGTTCATCACGTCGTCCACGCGCCCGAGCAGCCAGATGTCACCGTCGGCGTCGTACTTCGCGCCGTCCCCGGCGAAGTAGTAGCCCTGCTCCTCGAACCGCGACCAGTAGGTGTCGCGATACCGTTCCTCGTCACCCCAGATGCCGCGCAGCATCGCCGGCCACGGCTTGTCGAGCACGAGATACCCGCCGCCGCCCGGGGGCACCTCGACACCGTTGTTGTCGACGACCTTCGCCGAGACCCCCGGCAGCGCGCGCTGCGCCGAACCCGGCTTGGCGTGCGTGGCGCCCGGCAACGGCGAGATCATGATCGCGCCGGTCTCGGTCTGCCACCACGTGTCGACGACGGGGCAGCGGTCCGCACCGATGTGCTTGCGGTACCACATCCAGGCCTCGGGGTTGATGGGCTCGCCCACCGAGCCGAGCACCCGCAGCGACGACAGGTCGTACTTGGCGGGGATGTCGGCGCCCCACTTCATGAACGTCCGGATCAGGGTCGGCGCGGTGTAGTAGATCGAGACCTTGTAGTTCTGGACGATCTCCCAGTGCCGGCCTTCGTGCGGGGTGTTGGGCGTGCCCTCGTACACGACCTGCGTCGCGCGGTTGGCCAGCGGCCCGTACACGATGTAGGAGTGCCCGGTGACCCAGCCGATGTCGGCGGTGCACCAGTACACGTCCTCGCCGGGCTTGTGGTCGAACACGACGTGGTGGGTGTAGGCCGCCTGCGTGAGATAGCCGCCCGACGTGTGCAGGATGCCCTTCGGCTTCCCGGTCGTGCCCGACGTGTAGAGGATGAACAGCGGGTGCTCGGAGTCGAACGCCTCGGGGGTGTGCTCCTCGGACTGCGCGTCGACGAGGTCGTGCCACCAGACGTCGCGGCCCTCGGTCCACGGCACGGCACCGTCGAGGTCCTCGCCCGTGCGGCGCACGACCACGACCTTCTGCACCGTCTCGGCGCCGTCCAGCGCCTCGTCGACGTTCGCCTTCATGGGCACGGCCTTGCCGCGCCGGTACTGCCCGTCGGAGGTGATCACGACCTTCGCGTCGGCGTCGTCGACGCGCGAGCGCAGGGCGGCGGGCGAGAAGCCGCCGAAGACCACGCTGTGCAGCGCGCCGAGGCGCGCACACGCGAGCATGGACACGATTGCCTCGGGGATCATCGGCAGCTGGATGGCGACCCGGTCGCCCGACCCGATACCGAGCGAGGCGAGTGCGTTGGCCGCCTTGCAGACCTCGCTCTTCAGCTCCCCGTAGGTCAGGTCGCGCGTGTCACCCGGCTCGCCCACCCAGTGGATGGCCACCTGGTCACCGTGGCCGTCCTCGACGTGCCGGTCGACACAGTTGTACGCGACGTTGAGCTTGCCGCCCACGAACCACTTCGCGAAAGGCGCGTCCGCCCAGTCCAACACCGTCGACCACCGGGTGTCCCAGTGCAGGCGTTCGGCCTGCTTCTCCCAGAACGCATCCCGGTCGGCGTCGGCGTCGGCGTAGAACTGCTCCGTCGCGTTGGCCTTCGCCGCGAACTCCTCGCTCGGAGGAAAGGTACGGCTCTCGGTCAGCAGGTTGTCGAGTGCCGGTGACTGCTTTGTCATGGTGCCTCCTGAATCGCGAAATGACGGCTCTACGGCCGCGGCGCCGGTAGCGACGTTAGTACCCCAAGTCACACGCGTGCAGCCACTCCGCGACGGCCGACCGGCGCCGGGGGACGAGCGGCTGACGAGCGGTGCACGAGCGCTCCCTATGCTCATGCGACATGAGTGATCCCCTCGCACCGCTGATGGACCTCGGCGGTGTCGCCGACGCCGCGAAGAGCGCCCAGGACGCCGTGTTCGCGGTGCACCGGCTTCCCGCCAATCTGCGTGGCGGCTCGGCGACGGCCGCGGAGGCGTCGGTGCGGGCCGCGCGGGCGTCCGCCGCGCTCGACGGCGCCAACCCCGACCTGCCCGAGGACGGGAGCGTGACCGACCCCGTACTGGCGGGGGCGCTGCGCGTGGCCGGGGCGACCGAGTCGCTGCTGCCGACGTGGCGGCGGGCACCGTTGCAGGTGCTGGCCCGGCTGCACGTTCTCGCCGCAGCCGACGTCGTCGAGGATTCCGAGGCCCTCGGCAGGCCTCGTGGTGCCGACGGCGTGGCGTCGCGGCTGGAGTTGCTCGGGCAGCTCGTCACCGGGTCGACGTCCGTGCCCGGCCCGGTGGTGACGGCGGTGGTGCACGGCGAGATGCTGACGCTGCGGCCTTTCGGTTCGGCGGACGGTGTGCTCGCGCGCGCCGCCGCCCGGCTGGCGATGATCGCCACCGGTCTGGATCCGAAGGCGTTGACCGTGCCCGAGGTGGCGTGTTTCCGCAGGCAGCGGCGATACGAGGAGGCGGCGCAGGCCTTCGCGTCGGGCGAGCCCGACGGCGTGCGCCAGTGGCTGCTGTTCTGCTGTGAAGCCTTCGAGGCGGGAGCGCGCGAGGCGAAGAGCATCGCCGACGCCGCCACCCCCTGACACCGTGTCCGCCGCCTGCGCACGCGTGTCCGCANNCGCACTTCATGCACGCCACCGTGGCGGCCCCCACCACACTGTGCGGGCTGCGCAGCGGCGTCGGTGTCGTGTCCTGGGCTCCTGAAACGCCCAGGCGCCTAGGAGGCGCGTGCCCGCACGGCGTCGAGTGCGGCACGGACGTGGCCGTCGGCGTCGTCGAGGGCCACGGCGGCGCTCGCGCTGTCGACGTCGGCGAGCAGCTGCACGAGCGCGACCTTCAGGTCGCCGTCGGCGCGGGTCAGGGCGTCGCCGCACTCCTGCTCGCTCAGACCCGTCGCCTCGCGCAGGATGCGGATCGTCCGTCCCCGCAGCTTCGCGTTGGTCGCCCGCATGCTGACCATGAGGTTGGAGTACGTGCGGCCGAGTTTGATCATCGTGGCGGTCGAGAACGCGGTGAGCACGAGCTTCTGCGCCGTCCCCGCCTTCATACGCGTGGAACCCGCGATGGCTTCAGGCCCGGTGTCCACGGTGATCAGCACGTCGACGCCGTCGAACTCGGGAGCCTCGGGGTTGCACGAGACGAGGGCCGTGGTGGCGCCCAGCCGCTTCGCCTCCTGGAGCGCACCGATCACGTACGGTGTGCGGCCCGACGCCGTCAGCCCGAGGACGAAGTCGCCGTCCTTCACGCTTTCGCGGACCTCCGCGGCACCGTCCTCGGCCTTGTCCTCCGCGTTCTCCACGGCCGTCCGCAACGCCTTCTGCCCGCCCGCGTGGTGAGCGACGAACCAGTCGTCGGGCACGTTGTAGGTCGGCACGAGCTCCGCGGCGTCGAGCACGGCGAGCCTGCCCGACGTCCCCGCACCCACGTAGTGCACACGGTGGCCCGCGCGAAGGGAGTCGGTGGCCGCGTCCACCGCTGCGCCGAGCTCCGGCAGCACCTGTCGTACCGCGCCGGGGACGTGGTGGTCCTCGGTGTTGATGGCCGCCAGGATGTCGGCGGTGGACATCCGGTCGATGTCGGTCGTGTTCGGGTTCCGTCGCTCCGTGGGCGACTCGACCTGAACGACCTCCGGTGGATGGGTCATCTCCAGCCTCATTCTTCTCTTGCGACGGCGAATGCTCGCGCGCGGGAGCGTTCGCCCGGTTCACTGCCCCCGATCGGTTCTCCGCCTTCCGTCCGGGCGGATGCCGAGCCGGTGTCCGTCGACGGCGTCGCGGGTGGCGTCGAGGGCCGCCATCGCGTCGTCGAAGTGCTGCTGGGCCACGCCGATGAACAGGCAGTCGATCACCGTCAGCTGTGCGATGCGGCTCGCGGTGGCGCCGGAGCGGAAGGTGGTCTCGCGGGCGGCGGTGGTGAGCACGTGGTCGGCGACCGACGTGATGGGGGAGCGCGGGAAGTTGGTGATGGCCACGGTCGTGGCCCCGTGTTCCTTGGCCACGCGCAGTGCCTCGACGGTGTCGGTGGTGGCGCCGGAGTGTGAGATCGCGACGGCGACGTCGCCCTCGCCCAGCACGGCCGCGGAGGTCAGCATGATGTGGGTGTCCGACCACGCGAAGCACACCCGGCCGATGCGGTGCATCTTCTGCTGCAGGTCGGCGGCCACGAAAGCGCTTGCGCCCACGCCGTAGACGTCCACGCGTCCGGCGGCGGCGACGAGTTCGGTGACGCGCGTGAGCTCGCCGATGTCGAGTTGCTCCGCCGTCTCCTCCACCGCGCGGGCGTCGGCGAACCCGACCTTGCTCACCACCGAGGCCAGGTCGTCGTCGGCGGTGATGTCGCCGCCGAGGTCCCGAGAGGCTCTCGCCTCGCTGCGTGCCGTGTCGGCGGCCAGGGCGATGCGCAGCTGCGGATAGCCGCCGACGCCGATGGCCTTGCAGAAGCGGGTGACGGTGGTTTCGCTGGTCTTGGCGGCGAGGGCGACCTCGGTGATGCTGCGCCGGGCGACCGACGACGGATCGTCGAGCACGACCTTGGCGACGCGTTGCTCGGCTCGGGCCAGGCCCGGAAGCAACGAACGGATGCGCACCAGAGGGCTCGCTTCGTGGTCGGTCTCAGGCTGGGAACCCGACCCACTATCCGTGGGAAAGTTACTAACACCAGGCATATAAGACAAGGCTACTCTCACCTTCCCGAGAGATCGCAACCTCGACGACGTCGACGCGCTGCGGTGACTGGTTGCCCGGAAAGTCGCTGATCAGGGGGCGTGCGTTAGCCCGGAACGGTTAACGAGTTGGCAACTATCAACGGGCCGTCAGGGTGAATCCCCGTGCGTCGAGCCGACCGGGGTGCCGTTCACCGTCCAGGAGCATTCCTCGTGGTGAGGTGACCTCGATGCCGTCCACCACCACGCCGCGGGCGGTGTAGTTCCCGTNNGACGGTGTCGGCCTCGGGCAGGGAGGCCTGCACCCGCCACCACGCGCGCTGGTCGGTCCCCGAGAGCGCCGTCACCGCGCTACGCGGTGCGCCCTTCCCCCGTACCCGGAGGCGCAGCGCCGACCACGTCCGCCCGCCGTCGGTGGACGCCTCCAGCACCAACGGGTCCGTCGGTTCACTGCTGACGAAGGTGGCGAACGACGCCGTGGCCCGGCGACCGTGCGTGTCGAGCTCCGGGGTGGTGAGCGTGGCGGTCTGCTCGTTGCCGATGGTGCTCGCCCACGCCTTCGCGCCGTGGCGGGGCTTGACGGCCATCGCGCGGGCGAGGCCGGTGGCCCATGCCTGCCGGGCCTCGTTGATCGACCCCCACGACCGCGAGGGGTGGACGCGGTTGGTCAGCAGCACGGCGATCGACCG
>JACYYK010008719.1_pt1 | contig 24230 bp, 33 predicted proteins | sample 8236871 | NCBI WGS metagenome assembly JACYYK01 (sample SAMN14103087, study PRJNA606662) | landfill metagenome | isolation source: landfill solid waste inoculated with endophyte fungus Paravalsa indica | place: India:New Delhi, Okhla landfill site | collected 2017-11-05 | reverse complement strand
CCGGCGCAGGATGAGCGGGAGGCGTTCGAGCAAGCGTTTGTAAAGCATCGCTTCTCTCGAAGAGGCCGCGAAGTTGGCATATGGGAAGTAAACGCAACTTTGGAAAGGGACGATTCCGGTCAGTATATTTCGACACCAATCCGAGATGCGTGGGCCGCACACCTGGCCACCCGCCGCGCGCAGACCGAGCAGCGGCCTGATATCAAACCAGGAGACCCCCATGCTCAGATCGTTACCGCTGGCGGCAAGCGGTCTGATCAGGATTACGTTGTGGTCAGGCGTTCCCTGTTGGAAGCGATAGAGGCATGCGAATGGCGGGGCGAAATGGCCGCCTCATCAGGAAACGAGCTTCGCGCAGTGATGGCTGGGCGCATCACGTATGACCTCTACGCCGCCCCCATCGCGCAGACCGCCCCGCAGCCATCCGAAGAATCCCTTGTCCAAAACGCTAAGGCCCTGCTCGCGCTGGATGAGCGCGGGGCGCTCGCTCCGCACGGTATTGGCGGCCTGGCGCGAGAGGTCATCGAGAAGCTGATTGCGCATGTAGAACGCACCACCCCCCAGCCTGAGCAGAGCGCGCTGTCTGGTAAGTGCTGGATCGAAGTTATCGGCGGGCGAGAAGGTCCGAGCATTTACATTGGTGATGGCGAGATTGCGCATCGCCTCGCTGGAAACAAACCATGGGGCGGTGGCACCACCCTGCACCGGTTCACAGTAGATATCCTTGAGCTGGTTCGTGAGGCTACCGCCCTATCCGCCCAAGGCGCTAGCAAGTGAAACGCAACGTCAGGCGCAACCGCGAAAACGAGCGCCCAGGAACACGTTACGGTAAGCGTACGGTGATCGGCGCAGAAACGATGCTGATCGGAGAGGCGAAGTACGTCGGCCTTCGCGTGATCTGCGACTGCGGCCGAGTCGATCTGGTGCGCAAGTCGTACTTGGTCCGAGGCATGGGGCTGCAATGCCCTGATTGCGAGGCGGACGAGCGCTCGAAAGCGATGCAAGGCCACAAGCGCGGGCAGCCGTGGCGGAATGGACGAAGTGAACTAACCGCGCCATAGGGCGCAAGGGGAAAGGAATGAGCGAAGAACTGAAGCCGTGCTCGTTTTGCAACGGCGAAGGCGTGATCTATGAATACAGCACCGTTGAGACGTGCCCATGTTCCATGCGACCTGCCCAGCCCGCAGAGGCGGAAGGGTCGATCCAGTGCCCGGCATCCCACCCTGCAGAGTGCTATGCGATCGGAACGCATGTGGTTCACGCAAGCCTAGTGCATGGCATTGTTCGCCAGGCTGACGAGCTGAACGCCGCCCTGTCTGCCGTGACCGCCGAGCTGACCGCAGCCGCCATCGCGTATCGCATACGAGGGGATGTGATTGCCGAACTGATCGCCGAGCGGGATAGGCTGCGGGAGGAAAACGAGCGACTGAAGGCAAGGCCAGAGCAAGCACTGACCGAGGCGCTAGGCGAACGCCTGATGCAGAGCAGCGCAGAGAACTACATCGAAACCACGTTCGGTGTCGACGGCACGGACGGGGACATTGTGGTGACCCTGCGGCGATCCGCCGGTAAGACCCCGCACGAACTGCGTATGGAGGCTGAAGCCGAGCGCGACCAGATTCGCGCTGAGCTTGATGAGTTGCGCAAGGATGCCGAGCGGTTCCGCCACATCGAGCGAGACTGCGACAGCGGCATGAGAGGGATATACGGCGACGACTGGGTAGAAGTCATCGATGGCTATATTGCCGAGTACGCCGCCATGGCTGCGAAGGAGGCGTGAATGGGTCGCCTAGAGCTACTGGCTCGCCGATTCAAGCAGCGCTTCCGCGGCGCAACCTACTGCACCATCGAAAACCGCAGCACTCACCAGTTCTCCGTCACCGGCCGCCAGTCATTCGTAGTTCTGCTCCGCTGCGAGAAGTGCGGCCAGCTGGCCACATGGGACCCGATCACAGGCTTGACGGCCTAACCCCACCCAAACACACAGCCTGCCGGCGAGAGTCGGCGGGGAGGTATTCGTATGTCCGATGCAAAAAAGAACAACCGTAAGCGCGCCGAGCAGGCGTTCGATCACGAGGTTCGTGTCCTGCAGATCGTGGACATGGCCAGCATGACCGCAACCGAGGCTTTCGACACAAAGCACCTTGACGGCGCGCTTGAGGACTTCGTGGATCATCTTCTGGATGTCGGCCCCTGGAAGCACGACAGCACAGCCGAACTATCCGAGATCATGCAGCGCGGGGCCGAGCCTGATGACGAGGACGACGACCCGCAGCCAGAGCATTACATCCGCATGGAGAACGCAAGCTCTGCTGCCCGCAGTGGCTACCTAGGACTTGGAATCCAGTTCGGCAGCCCCGTCCGGAAGTACACCGAGCGCGACAGCTACTACTCCGGCTTCGGCCACATGCGGACCACCTGGATTTACGCGGACACCTTCGAGGAGGCTTGGCAGCTAGGCCTGCAATGGGCCATCGACAAGCACGCCGAAGACCAAGCCCAGCTTGGCGCCGCCTAACCCCACACGCAGCAGGAGATAGACATGCAGCACACAGACAAGGCAGTAGCAGCGTTCGAGGCGTGGTGGGATAGGCAGCCGTTCCGCGATCAGTTCGAGGACATGAAGCAGCAGATGGCCAACGTGTGGGTGGCGTCGCGGGCTGACTTGCCGAACATGGATGGCCTCAAGAGCGTCCATCACCAGTTCGGAATGGTATGCCTGCACTTCAGGACCACCGAGCAGACTCAGCATTTCGTTCGGACATGCCGATCCGCCATCGAAGCAGCCGGCGTAACGGTGAGGGGGTAATGATGGAACCGGAAATTTTGCATGTGCCAGAACTGGCGAAGATGTTGAACCGCTCACAGTGCGCGATTCGCTCTGCCATTCGCGACAAGGCAAGCTGGCTGCCGCCTGGATTCAAGCAGGGCGTGCGGCATTGCTGGCGCACTGAGTCAGTTCGCAGGTTCTTGCGGGAGTATGAGAGCGGCGAACACAGGGCGCCGAAGGTAGGAAGGAAGCGGAAGGAGCCGCCGAGGCTGAGGGGTGTTGCGTGACTAGCCCAGCTTGTCGGCTAGGGCGCTGGGGCAAAGGTGGGTGTATCGCTTGAGCATCGCAAGGGTCTTGTGGCCGGTAATGCTCGCCACCTCCATCATATTGAGGCCGCGCTCGAACAGGCGGCTCGTTGCCTCGTGCCGCAGATCATGGAAGGTCAGGCCTGCAACCCCGGCATCCCTGCATGACTTGGGAAAGTAGTTGCTGACAAGGTTCGGAGTAATCGCAAACACGCGGCCATCGAGGCGAACAGGAAGCTCGCTCAATATCGCCCGTGCCTTGGAGGACAGCGGCACAGTTCGGCGGTCGCCGTTCTTCGTGTCTTCCAGATAGATGACCTTTCCCCGGATCTGATCGCGACGAAGCAGGACAAGCTCGGAGCGGCGCATTGCCGTCTCGACCGCCAGATCAATGATCGGCGCCAGTTCTCGGTGATACTTCTCCGATGCAGCCTTCACTTTCTCCAGCTCTGCCGGAGTCGGGCGGCGGTCGCGGGCCTTGCTTCCGGCTGGCATTCTTAGCTTCAGGCAGGGATTCGAGATCCCCTCAATCCCCCAATCCTTCATCGAGACGGTGTACATGTGGCTGATGATGGCGAGATTGAGCCGCACCGTCGCCGTTGACTTCCCTTCCTTCAGCCTCTCGTCGCGCCATGCGGCCAGGTCTGAAGACTTGAGCGAGGCCAGCGACTTTTCCGCTAGCGGATCTTCCAGCCATCGCTTTATGCGGACGCCCTCCTGCTTCTCCCCTTTCTTGTGGTCGCTCACTTCTCGCCGGTATCGCTTCAGCGCATCGGCAATGGTTGTGCTTTCCGCCTCGCGAAGATCCACGAACCGCGCGCGCGACATATCACCTTCGATCTCGGCGGCCCATCGCTGGGCTTCTGCCTTGGTATCAAAGGTTGCTGATAATGTTGGGTATCCCTTGCGGCGGACCTGGGCTCGCCAGGACGCTCCGCGCTTCTCGAAGTAGGCCATGCGGGGGAATTTATGGGGGAGCGTAGGGGAGCGTCAAGCGGAGCAGTTGCACCAAAATTCCCCCAAACTAGCGATCCAAAGAAAAAGGGCCTGGAGGTCTAAACCTACCAAGCCCTTGATTTCACTGATGTTAGTGGCGGAGAGATAGGGATTTGAACCCTAGGAACAGTTGCCTGTTCAACGGATTTCGAATCCGTTTTTATGCCTTTAGCCGCTTAGCCTTCCTCCTCCGAAAGCCCCGTTACACGGCTGTTCCCGCATCTTCCCATGTGCTGACTAGGCGATATTCGGGGGAATTCATCCCCCAGCATTCCCCCACGCCTGTTAAACTAGCGAGGCGGCTAGGGGGCACCCGAAGATCAGCTAGTCACTGCCTGCCGCATCCCTTCGACTGCCCTGACTAGGAGCATCTGATGATTACTCAAGAACGCCTCAAGCGCTGGCTGAAGTACAACCAGGTCACCGGCTTGTTTACATGGGTCGAGCAACGGCAGCACATTAAAGCCGGGGCTGTCGCTGGCAGTGTTAAGAAGTCGGGCTACATCGAGATAAAGCTTGATGGTGTCAGCTACCAAGCTCACCGCTTGGCGTGGCTGTACGTCCACGGCGAGATGCCGAGCTCATGCATCGATCACATCGACATGGACAAGACAAACAACCGCTTCCGCAACCTGCGCCAAGCCACGGCAGCAGAGAACCTTCGAAACAGGAAGGCACGCAAGGATTCAGCAACCGGGCAAAAGGGCGTCTATGCTGCCACTAACCGATTCAAGGCACAGATCACGGTTGACGGAAAGCGGATCCACCTTGGATGCTATGCTACAAAGGAAGAGGCAGCGGAGGCCTATGCCAAAGGCGCAGCTGAACATCATGGTCAGTTTGCTAGATCAGCATGACCGGCTCCACCAAACAAGCCCCAAAACACGGGGCCTCTAGCAAAGAAGGTTGCTGAAAGTTGCTGAAAATATGTCCCGGTTAGTCGGGGTTTCAGCAACATTTCATCAACCTTTTTTGTTGCCTGCAGGAAAGCCAATATGCCCACCGGGTCTTTTGCAGCAGGAACCATGACCGCTCTCTTGCGTAGAGGATTAATCCTGTCGCAGAATTGGCTAAACAACGGAGGTTAACCATGGTAACCCTAGGATTCGGGCTATTCGCCAATCTTCTTGATCGCTTTCCTCTTCCTGGGAAAGACCGCACTACGCTGCTGGCCATGTCCATCTGTGCGGACTGCATTGTCGGCCTTGGCCTTGCGCTGGCCATTGCGATCGCTGCGTAGCCTTCTCAGCCCGTCCGGGCAATCTCAATTCCCCTTCAGCGCTTCAACCAATCCAGCCTTGCCGGCAGCGCACTCTTTGTACATGCCGGCCAGTTCGATATCCATCAGCAACAACTCACCCATGTCGACTTTCTCAGGCACAGGAGGGATCGGCGGGCACAACTGCAGCAGGCCGGCGTCAATTCTTGCGGGCTGACTCGAGGAGCACGCGGCCAGGCTCAGGAATAATGCAGTCGCGATAAATAGTTTCACGCAGCACCTCCGTGCGGCCTTGCTGGTAGATGGTCTTGTTCTCGATGCGGATGCCGGCGATAGCCTCCAGCGTCTTGCCGGAGACTTCGCGCACGAGCTCGGAAGCGGCCTCCTGTGCAATGCGGTCGCGCTCGAGGTCATAGGCGACCTTCCAGGCGTGAACCTGCCAGCCGACGGCGAATGACAGCGCGGCGACCACGGCGTATGCGATGAGACGGGCTTTATCGATCATGGCTTGGCCTCGAACAGTGCACGCTCTGCAGCGCGGCGCCGAACCAGGCCGGCCAGCGTCTTGCCTCCCGCCTTGTTCCACCGGTCGAACTGAGCAGCGGCGCCCTTGTAGTCGCCCGAATTGAGCAGGCGCAGCAGTGTCGAGTTACTGAGATTGCCCGCGCCGAGGTTATAGACGAAGGAGACCAGCGCGTCGTGCTGACCCTGCGTCAGCGGCACCTTGACCATTCTCAGCACCTGCGCCTCGAAGCGCGCAACGTCCTCGCGCAGCAGCTCCTCCGCGCGCTCCTTGGTGATCGTGTCGCCCATCTTCACTCCGGCCGTGGTGCCGTAGCCGATGGTTGGGATATCGGCTGGACAGCGATATGCAGACAGGCGCAGCCCCTCGAAGGACTTGATCAGGTCAAGCCCCTTCTGTGATGTGTGCATGGGAAACTCCTATGGATTGCGCGCAGGCAGCAGCGCGAGAGCGGGCGCTATGGCTCGCTCCCGGATTTCAGAGAGGGTCATGGGTAAATCCTTAGGCAGAAAAAAGCCCCGGCTGGCAGGGCTTATTCGCAGTTACTGCCTATTAGGGCAAACCGCAGGGATGAACAACGGCGTTACGCCGCTGAGAGCGCCGCAATCTCGCTTGGCTACCCCAGCGCATCGGAATTTCCCCGTAACGCTTGCCGTGAACTTGAGGCCGTTCCAAGTGGATGCCATAACAATCGGAATGCTTACCACTACCCAAGACCCGAGAGATACGTACGGCCCAAGTTGCCCAGCTAAAGCGAGAGACGTAATGTACTGTTGCGATTCAACAGAGTAGATATTGATTAACGAGGTCGGATCAGTATCAGCCTCCACTTTAATCAGGAAGGTCAAGGCATAGGCACTGCCAGCTGTAAATGTGCCGCCAATATTGATTCCGTCTGCAAGATCAACCACCTTCGCTTTGCCTATCGGGGTGTCCAGCGTAATGTAGGTTTCTGGGTCGGATGGGTAGTGGTGGCTCCATCCGCCACTTCCGTCATCGAATCGATTGAATCCATCATCTACATACACGGCGGTTATAGTTGTAGGGTCGAGGCTTTCCAGGCGATAGCCGCCGTGTTTCGAAAAGATCGTACTGCCGGAAGAAATCAGAAGCCCCGAGTCCTCTAGCAGTACCGGGTATTGACTATCTACTCTCCAACGCCCCGCTCCCGACAAACGGACCGGTATGCTGGGCGTTTCGATGCCGGATATGAAATTCCCAAAAATTTCAATATCATTATTCGCATAGGTGGAGTCGCTGCGGACTCTGAGCAAGTAGTCGCTTGTCGGATGGTATTCGAAATAGTTTCCCCTAGCTATCAGCTTTATACCTGCTTCAGAATGAAGGTTTACTGGATTCTTGGTGTTCTCCAGCATGTTGTTTGAAATATTGACAGGGCCGGTGAATTTTCCCCATACGCAGCCCTCTACATTACCCTCCAAGTTGGAGTTTGTAACGCTTAAGCCATAAACCTCACCCTCAGAGAATATCCCGCGATTGCAAGCATAGGCTGAGAAGTTATCGACACTCAGGTTAGCCACGGTGATAGTCACGCCTGCGGGTGCGGCAGGCATATAAATGGCGTTATCCAGCCCGTTACAGGACACATCACGCACAGCGACGGGGCGGTCGGGGCCGTTCTGTAGGCCTGAGAACTCAATGCCGTTGGCTGCGCGGGAGTCGCTCTCCGAGCGGATGCTGACGCCACGCACAAGCCAGGAGCCGGCCGGGTTAAGGCTGGTCGCCCCCGTTCGGTATGCGCCCAAGTCTAGCGCGCAGGGGGCTGAATCAGCGACAATCAGGCTACCCTTACGGGTGATCGTGGGGGCAGGGTGGCGCAAAAGAATGCCGTTATCGCCAAAGATTGAATAGTCGGGGTCGGCCTGCTTGATACTGTCGGTGAGCAGATAATCGAACGAATGCGTCGGCAAATAGAGCGAGTGCCAACCGTTGCTGTTGCTCAGGTCTACATATTTTTGTAGTACCGCCGAGTCGTCCGATACGCCATCACCCTTCGCACCGAACATGAGCGCACTTGGACGCTCGGAGTCCATGCGAACAAAACACCCGGAACCCGAAGTACTCGACGCGAACCAATCTTCAATCTGTGTCGGGTTTGCCCAATTGCTCGGAAACGGTCGCGCCGGGTCTATGACAGTTCCGCCGTTGTGCTGACTCTTGGGAGTGCCAGCGGACCACATAAACAAGCCGCCACCGCTGGTGCTGCCCTCGTGGTAACCAGCCACGGCATACGCCTTATCAGGCGCCGGGGTTCGGCTGAGCAGTTCAGCGACGGACGCAACTGTTATGCTTGCGCGTGCCACCAGCGCTGCGCCGGCATTCGGATCGGCTAGCTCCTGGCGCAGCACGTCATCGCCAAGCAGGACGAGATTGGCCGCGTCGGTCGCCCAAGTGCCAGTCAGCGTAAGCGGCAGCGTTGCCGATGCGTTCGGGCGATACAGGCCGGGGGATGTGCCGGTGGTTGCAGCATCGACCGCTACATATTCGTTCCGCTCAGCCAGAACAACGCCTGCCGCGTAGTCGCCCTTGCTCACATAGCCGGACGACACCAGAAATGCCTGGAACCGGCTCTCTTTGTCGGCCTGACTCAGCGTGAAGGTGGTTTCGCGGCCTTCCTGCGCATTGGTAAAGCTGTTCTCCATGCCGGACCACGACTCGCGCATCTTGCCCAGTCGGTCGGCATAGAACGGATCTGCGCCGTTGACCAGCTTGTCGAGGTTCTCGGCGTTGTCGTACAGGTCGCGCGGGTCCGTGCTTGGCACGTTGTTGCCGGTATTGAATGTCATGCGTTTACTCCAGGCGTGCAAATCCGCACGGCGTCCGTTAGGGCCGTGTCCGGTATGTGGTGTTGGCTAGTTGTTAGGCGTCAGCGGGGGCTGCTGCGTCGTCGTACTGGTAGATTTCGGGGGCGTAATTGACTGCTTCGACAGAGGCGCCATCTGTGCCGCTCGGCCTGATATCAGTGATGAGGGCTGGATAGCTCCAGCGGTCCACTAGGCCGAAATACAGGTGAGGCGGCTCAATGCCCCATGAAGTATCGGGCTCGAAGTCCAGGCCAGCGATAGACAGGTGATAGTCATCGATTCGAATAGCCTGATAGGGTCCAGACACCGTGCCGTTCGGCCGCCGCACGGCAACGACATGTTCGACACCCTCAACCCAGCGCAGCGGCTCGGATGACTCAATGATCCCGCCGCTGTAGCTGAGCATCAGTGCGCTCTGGCAGTAAACCTCGTCCTGCAGCGGCACGTAGCTAAGGTATCGGCTGTTCAGCGCATCCATCTCCGTGCTGAACTGGTAGCCCCAGCGGCGGTACTTCTGGATGAGCCGTTGACGCATCCCAATCCGCCACGCGCGCGTGCGGTCCGTGACGCCTTCGACCTTGACCTTCTCAACGCGGCGGCCGATATCGCCAGGCAGGCGGCACTTAACCGTTTCCTTCTGCCAAGTGATGCCGTCGGTGTACTCGACATCCACGCCGTCGAAATCGTCAGGCTTACGAGCTTTGAACTGGCGCGTCAGCTCGTCCGTCATGTTCTGCGGCGAATAGCCTTGTTCGAAGGTCGTCCTCGGCTCGTCACGCACCGGGCGAATGCGGCCACGATCTATCGTCAGGTCAGCAAAGCCTGCCGCCATCGCGTCGGACAGAACCTGCTTGACCGTCCGCGATGAGTCGGCAATGAAGTCGAAGTAATCGCCCCGCGCCGCCCATACAGCGCCTAGGCGCTCAAGCTCGGCCATGTCTAGGTCTTCGTCCGTGTAGCCGATCGACCGTGCGACATGAGCAATGAACGGCACGATATCGCGAGTAGGAGTCTCGACGTCCCAGTTACCGTTTCCGCTGCGAACCGGCAGAACGCGGGTAGCCTCGACTGATATCAGCTGCTCGGACTTAGAAGAAATCCGGTGGCCGCCGCGAACACGGACAGCCATCACCGTAACGCCTTCGTATTGCTTCTTGATGGGGAGGTTTGCGCGAAGCCCGTACCACTGCACGTCATCAGAGATGTTGGTATCGCCGGACTTCGCGCCGTATCTGCGCATCCGAACTTCTGCCCGCATCGGGTAGGGGAGATCGATTCGCTCGGTATATCCAATCTGATCCAGTGACCCGGCGGTGTAGGTCTTCCCGATCGAAGTCCAGGCGCCTGCGGTATCAATATCCCGATACTGAAGCTCTACGCCCACCGAATAAGCCGCAGCGTTCCCATACTTATTCATGATGAACAATCCATTGCTGAACATCACGTCCCACTCAAGCTGCGTTGCTTTCTCACCTTGCGGGCAGCAGGCAAACGGACCGCACCAGTTGCCCTCTTGCGTAGAGCCGTCTAACGCTATCCGAGCGGTAGTACTAGAGAACGAATTGAAGCCAGACCAAATCGAAGGGTCAACGCCGCCTGTATCGGTTATGCGCTCAACCGAGATCGCTGACGCGCTCGCTGCTGTTAGTCGGTAACGAAGCCCCGCATAGCCGATGCTCAGCGATACCGGGCCAAGCGGCAGGCCGGCGACCGGAGAGCCGTTCGGGTAATTCAGCGTAAAGCGGTCTGGCGCACCATCAACGCCAGGAGTGAACTCGTCGATGACATACGTGCCAATGGCGTCCCCGGCAATTTCCAGCACCATGCCAGTGAACGGCGCGAGCCAATCCAGACTGCCTTCGAGGTAATCGCGGCCATCAGCCGAGCCGACCGTATACGGCTCTTCCGCCTCGATTCGCACGATCATGCCGGCAGACCAGCCTGCCGGGAATTGGCCAGCTCCTGAAGGGATTGTGATCAGGTCCCCGCTGAATATGTATGCGCTAGCCGTAGGGATTGGGCTAACGCCGAATGTGGCTTTAAGCTCAAGGCCGGCCGTTCCGGTGCTGCTCGACCCGACCTCTGGCGCTGAATGCCACCAGATAGCAGCAGGCTCTGCGGATAGATCCGCGCCGGGCTGGTAGATCGTGAACTGGGCATCGGAGCCCAGCGAGATCATCGGCGTGTCGCCGACCAGTACCCGGCTGGCCGGAATATCGAATTTACCCTTGCCGATGCAAAGCAGCATTTCGGCCCATTGCTCGGTCGGTGCGGCAAAGTACCGACGCAGCGGCAGCAGATAGTCTGGGTAAACCTTGCGGCGGCCCGCGATCTCGCGAATGACAGAGTTCGTCTTTACCTGATTTCCACGCGCGGAAACTGTGTCGAGTTCGGCGCCCTTCTTGTTGTTATCCCGCTGTTTCGGCGTCTCCGGCATGAAGAACTGCATGATGCCGATCTTCGAGTGGAACGCCGGATTGAACAGCAAGTTAAAGGTGTCGTTCTTCGGCTCCGGATAGATATCGACGGTATCGCCTTCACCAATCACGACCCGCGACCAATCCTCGACGACCAGCAGCTCACCATTCAGGTGCGCGCTGATCGGCGGGGAATCCATGCGCGTGTAGTTGCTGACATTTGCAGACAGCCAGGCGTCGAGCGTGCAGCCGGAGGTCTCGTGCTGCTCGACTACCTCGCCGCCCAGCTTGCTCGCGTAAATCCTGATCATGTCTTGTCCCTGTAGTAGATGACGCGCAGGTAGCGTGATTCGAAGTCGCGGACCCATTGCCAGCGAACCGGCAGCCCATCGCCGCGTATGTCGAGGACGGCCAAACGGCCATCGACCTCGACAACCACGCCCACATGCGTCACTAGGCGACCGCGAAAGACCGCTGCGACCGCTCCGACCTCTGGCGCGCACTCTTCCAGGCAGGACGAGACCGCCTCGTGAGCGCGGGCGAACTCGCGCGGCATGGTGTTGCGAACGTGACCCCAGGAAGGCAACAGCGGCTTACCGTAGACTTCGTGCCGCACAGCGCGAGCCAGCGACCAGCAGTCGTATTCCAGAACGCCGTCCACGAGCTCGCCGCGCGCTCCGTCCCGATACCGGGCGCTCATGTAGGGCTCTAACCAGCTCATAGATATTTCAACCCCGGTGCAAAGTCGGTCGTGTAGAGGTCGCGCGGCCACGCTGCATTGATCAAGTCGTAGTAGCCGGCCTCAATCTGCACCGATGGTCCTTTGATCTGGCCGGACAATACGGTCATGCGATACGGCGCCTCAGCCGGAGCCGACTTGTCGCTTGCCAGATAGCAGCGGTACGTCAGGATGATTCGCTCTTCAGCCTCAAGCGCCGCATCTGCTTTCTGCTGAGCTTCGCCGGTCACGTTGTCGATTGCGAATGTGAGCGTCTGCCCGCCACTGGTGCCGCGCGCCGGTAGCGCAACGGCGATGCCCGACGCGATGAATGTCACTGCCCGGCCATCCTCGGTTATGCAGGCCTGATCCTCGAAGCCATCGCACAGCAGAATGGAATCAGCCCAAGCCGAGCACGATAGTTCCAGGGTGTTCAGCAGTACATCGCCGCCCGAGGCATAAACCTGCTCGAGCACCGTCATTGCGGCCATTCCTCGTTTATAGATTCATCGAAAGTGCCCATGTAGGTCTGGTATTTCGATTCTGGCCATTCGCGGTTGAGGGCTAGATCGATGATGCTCATGCCAGCAATGAAGCCGGGGAAGCTGCCCCAGCCTGGCGCAAGAATCGGGCGTTCGCGCAGTTCAAGTTGAGCGGTAAATTTCCAGTGACTGATACCGACCAGTGCCGGGCCCTGGTAGATATCTGTGAACCGCGCAACGTAATCAAGGATGCCCTCCGGCGTTTTGAGGGGGCACTCGAACCACTCAGAACCAGACTTCAGCGCATCCTCGAACCACGCCTCGAACAGCAGTGATTGGTTGTCGCTAAGAATCCACGACACTGCCGCCATCGTCGGCACCGACGTGAACCTCCGACGCTGCCTTGCTCGGCCGCTCTGCATCTCCGTCCGCTGCATGGGGCTGACGGCCTGGAAGGCGTATCCCTCGCGCAACGGGAGCGGCAGATACTCGCGTGGGTACTCGATCATGAACCGCTCCTTTGCAGGCCATACGCACGGCTTATGGCCTTGCTGCTTTTACCGTCCGCCATGATGTCCGCGACGAATATGTCGATGACGTTCTGCCCGCCCTCCTGCCGACTGTTGACTTGACCGGCCTTGCTGGCGTCTTCGTACAGGTTCACGACAGGCGCGCCTGTCCCGCCGCCCTGAATATCGCTGAGCGTCTTGTCCAGCTTTGCGCTTGTTTCGGCAGTGGTGACTCGCTCGCCCTTTTCAAGCAGCCAGGTTCCGGTTTCAGGGATGGAGTCGATACCGTCGTGCGCCATACCAGCCATCCCTACAGATTGAATGCTGGCTATGACCCCGACGCCTGCGGCGGCGACACTTGCCATCGCGCCAAGGTTGACTGGCCACGGGTTGTTTGCAGCCTTCGCCACGCCGTTGGCGATCTGAATCATGCCGTCAGCTATAGCGAAAGCCTTGGATGCAACAAACATTGCCTTGTAGATACCAGACTGCTCGCCAGCGAACTGTTTGGTTATCGAGGCCATATCGCCGAACACGCTTTCTGCCGCGGAAAGCTGTGCTGTATATCGAGCTGTTTCCAGCTGAGCCAACTTGGCCTCATGCTCTTCTTTAAGCGCTAACTCCTCGGCATCCCATGTTTCGGACAGGTCGGCCCTGTCCTTGCGGAATCCTTCGAGCATTTCAAGCTGCCGCTCATACCATTCGGCCAGCTGTTCTTCGGCTTCGTCGATCTTGCTCAGCTCACCAAATGCGCCGCCTACCTCTGGCGCTAAGCCGCCGAACTCCGGCGCCTCCTCTGTCGCAGCGCCGGCGATACGCCCGGCAACCTGCATGCGTTCGTCAGGCTCCAGCCCTTGCATCGCATCAAGCACAGCCAGGCGCTCGCGCATCTGGTCGGTCAGCTGCTCTTCTTCGGTGCGAAGATCAGCGAGAAGGTCTTTGTAGGCCTCCTGTTGCTCCTTTCGCTCTTCAAATGCCGCTACGGTTTTAAGTGCTGCCTCGGCCTGTGCCAGTTGCGCTTCAGTAGCCCCCTGCGCAGCCAGGTCATACAGAGCCACCTTATCGGCAGTCATTCCCCAGACTGCTGCCGCGCGCTCAAGAGCACTGAGCTGCTTCTCTACCGCATCGCTTGAATCTTTCGCGGCACCTGTGATTGAGCTACCGGCACGGGATGCGACACGCCCCGTCTCTTCCAGTAGATCAGCCATTGCTGCGATGGTGGGATTTGTGGTGCCGCCCTCGCCGGCGCTTTCAATCTTCGCAATGAGCGCAGCGGCTTTGCTGGTCGTCTCTTCGATTGAGTCGCCAACGATGGAGATTGCATTCGATACAGCTTCCATGCCGTTCGGCACTTCGCTGACGATGAAGGCGACCCCCGCGATGCTCTTTCCGAGAATCTGGAACGCCGCCCACGTATCCACGCCGCGCGCAGCGATGAATTTCAGAACGGTTGCGACAGACTCGCCGATCCCGGCAAACGCCTCTCCCTCCGCAGACACATCCACGAGCACGGCGGCGAGATCCGACAGAGAGGGCAGCATCCCCGCCGTAATCTGGTTGGACGCGCCCTCCAGCGCCATTTTGCTCAGCATCACGGATGCCGAAAGCTCGTTGGCGGCGCGGATCGTGTCCTGATCCATCACCGCGCCGGCTGCTGAGGCGGCATCGCCGAGCAGCTTGAAGCCAGCCCCACCGTCACGCAGCAGCGGGATCAGCGCCGTAGTATCGGAGGCCATGGACTCCAGATAGAACGACATCTGGTCTTGGCTCAGCCCGGCTTTTTCGAGCGAGTCGTAATAGAGCTGCAGGCCCTGCGGCCCCGACAGGCCTCGAAACGCATCGGCGGTGATGCCGATCTGCGGTGCGATCTGCTCGAAGAAGTCCTTCATCCCGCCGCCGCCGGATTGCTGGAACTCGCCTACCTTCTCGTTGAAGTCCTTCAGCTGGTCTGACAGCTTCTCTTGGCTGATGCCTACAACGCCTGCAGCTGCTGCGTAGCGCTGAAACTCTTCAACGCCGGCGCCAGATATGGCCGCAAAGCGGCTAACCTCGCCAGCCGCCTTGACGGTAGAAACAGTCATGGCAGCAAGCCCGGCAATCGCAGCCGCAGAGGCAGCACCAACTGCAGTGCCGATTACCTTTGCGTCCTTCTCGACCTGCTTGCGCCACTTCGCCGAAGCGCGCTCGGCCTTGTCCATGCCAGCGACGAAGCCACCCGTGCGAGCAATCAGGTCTAGTGTCAACGTGCCCAGTGATTTGCTGGCCATTTACTTTCCTCTGGGCATGAAAAAACCCGCCGAAGCGGGCTCATTGAGCGGTTAATATTTAGTAAGGCCGCATCCATGTCTCGACGCGTGGCGGCTTTTCACTTAGAGAAACTGCATAGTCCCAAGCTTCGGCAAACCCCTGGAGGCTGACCAGCTTCTTGACGTTACCGTTACCAGCCCTGACTTCCATGCTTTTACCGCCACGCATGTCATCCAGCATGAACCCTGGCATCTGGAGAGACGCACACGAACCACATCTTGCGGCCTTTCCGCCCATGCCGGTCTTCTTTGGTGATGCGCCATCCACGCGGTATGCAAATTGATTAACGTCGCAGTACGGCCATCTATCACGCAAGCCGTCAAACTTGTAGTTCTGGATGACAAATCCGAACTTTGGGTTGATATAGATGGAGCTGCCGCCAGATTCCAGCAGAACTATTCCCTTTTCGTCACCCCATGAATCCTGGGACAGCTGGACTTTCCAGCTGCCGAATGTTTGCTCTTGGACAATCTCTCTTGGGTCAGCGCCTACTTGTGCGCCAATTAAAAGCGTAGTCATCACGGCAATGGCTTTCTTCAGCATCGGTCACCTCCGAAAAAGGCGACTCTACCAAACGCCCAGCACAAACACCCGGCGCTTGGCCGGGTGGTCGTGGTTCGGGTTGGTTATGTGAAGCGGGTCACACCCAGCTTTGCAGGTCTTCCAGCGTGAGCACTGGCTGATCATGGTGAGGCGCGAAGTCGTGCAGCTGATATCCGCCGTTTTTCGACCTGGCATTGGCATAGAGCGTTGCCAAGAGAGCTGAACCGCGCTCTATGCGCATTCCGAAGTTGAGCGATCCGCGCTTCTGCCGGTACTTCATCCAGGTCAGAAACTCGCTGTGACTCAGGTTTGCCTGTGCCTCAGCAATAGTCCGTCCACCAATACCGTTCATGACCAGCTCGCAGAACACTTCCTCTTCGTCGGTCAGCTCTGCGTCTTTCCCAGCCCGTTGACCTCACCGATCACGCCGAGCAGCGCCATGGTCAGATTTCCATCGAGCGGGCCGCGCTCTGGATCTGCCTCGCCAGTGATGTCGGCCGGGGTAAAGACTGGCTTGCCTTCCTGATCGCAGATACATGCGGCGATTCGGCCGGCGACGCCGTCAGTCTTTCCGGTAAGCGCGGCTAGGTCTGCACGAGCGGACAGGTACGAAAGCGGACGGACGTAAACGGTAGCGGTCAGCTCATCCTCGCCCTGCTTCCAAGTGATCTCGCGCTCTACGGGGGCGCCTGTGAAGGCACCCATTTGCTTGAGGGAATCAATGCTCAATTGCATGGTTACGCCGCCTTCGGAATCAGAGCAGCAGGACCGGAGCGCTGGATAGCTGCGGCTGATGTGACGACACTGTTAGCGGCAAGGTCGAACGGAACGTCGGACAGGTAACCCTCGAAGGTGTACCAAGTGCGGGTTGCGGGCAGCTCGAAGTCATCGCCGTCAGTGTTCAGCGTCGGCGCGTCAGTGCCGTCTGACCAGCCAAGCGCCCACTTCAGTGTCGGAGCGGGGTTCATCTGACTCAGTTCGAACATGCGGATGTGCGAAGGCTCGCGCGGGTCGAAATTGACAGTGAGCGAGGCGGATGCCGGCGTACGAAGGCCGGGCATATACGAGCGGTCGTTCTCTTCGAGGCAGGTCGTCTCGATTTGGTCGGCAGGGTTGCCGCCTGGGGTGAATGCGGTAGCGCAGGCAATCGCCAGCACCTCGAAGACTTCAGGGTCAGCGGCAGTCGGGGCCAGCGCGAAGACCTGCGAGCCTTGGGATAAAATAGCCATCGTTTGTTTCTCCGTTGCGGGTTTCTTGATTGCGCTTTTGCGCAGGCATAAAAAACCCGCACATGAGGCGGGTTGTTGGGGTGATTCGTTTTAGCGTGGCGTAAGCCAGTCCACGTCAAAGGACAGGCGATAGCGATTTGTCTCGTTGTCGCGTGATTCGCCTCCCCATCGAACGATGTAGGCGTTCAATTCGATGGCATCACGCAGCGCTTTGCCGACTGCACGGGCGGAACTTCCTGTCGCCGCGTATACATCGATCTGGAGCGTGAACCCGTCGATGTCCGGGCGTCCGGCCAGGTAGTTCTCTGGCGAGCCGCTGACGAGCTGCCAGGCGGCATAAGGGAGCGTCACGCCCTCCGGAGCCTCCCCGAATGGGAACAGTCGAACGGGGCTGGTGCCCAGCACCGCTGTTACGCCAGGGTCAGCAGCGGCGACCTGAAAGATTGGCGGGAACATGATCTATCCCTGCCTCGTTAGCTTTTTAGTTGATCGGCGAATAGCCCTGTCGATTGCCCTGCTGTATTGAGCGACAAACTCATCGACCGCAGCGCCTGCCGCCTGTTGAGCGGCCGGCCTTAGAAATGGACGCGCCGGCGCGTGCTCGCTTCCAAACTCAAGAAATCGCCAATACCATGTGTCTCCGCCTGGGTTTGATTTATCCCCGAGCGTGGCGTAGCTCTGCCCTGCCCGCCCGGCCCTGACGTTCTCTTTAGTGTTTGCGTACTGCCGCGCCCCACCGAGTATCCCGACGCGGAACATCAGATCCCCGTTCTGCCGGAATCGCTTGCCAGACCAGCGCACAGCGACGTTCTTCTCGATGCTCTCGGGAGTAGCCGGATCATCAAGACGCTTTGCGTTCTCAATAGCTTGGCGCTGAATAACCTGGGCAGCCTTGCGGAGGGCAAAACGCCCGCCTTTCATGCGCACGTCAATCTTTAGGGAATCGATACGCGCCAGCACATCTTCAAGCCCGTTGAGGCTGAAATTAACAGTGTCGCCACTGACGCCCACGCCTGTTGATGGAAGGTTATTAGCCATCTGATACGCCCTCAGAAACCGGCAAAGTCAGGTATTCGAGCCCTGAATCGGCGTCCGGCAGCACGCCCTGGATCGCGTAAACCTTGCCCCGGTGCAGAATTCGCATCGTCGGCAAGATGCCCGGCCGGTAGCGAATGACGATTCGCGCCGTGATTTCCGACTGATTGGCCTGAGCGGCGATGAAGTCGCGGGCAGATAAGGGCTCGATCGAGGCCGGAACGTTCTCAGCGAACACTTGCCAGCCAGGAATCATCTCGCCGCTGACCGGATCTTGCGTCAGCCCGGGTCGCTCAAAGGTAATCCGGTGGCGGAGTCGGTACGAGATTGTCTTCATACGCCCATGTTCATCCGGAAAGGTTGAGCCAGCGCGTCGGCCGCCTTGATCAGCGTCTCCTTTTCATCTGGGGATGCGTCATACATGGCTTCGACACGAAGCTTGATTGCGGCCTTCAGCGATTCTGGAACAGGGCCGGGATCGGTCGTGAACTCGACACGAACGGCGGTTCCGAAGTCGCCAGAAACAAGCGATCGGTCTGCATCGAAGTCGAAGACGTCAGCATCCACTCTGGATCCGTTCACTACCGAAGAAACTAGCGTTACAGATGCGGGCCAGATTGGCAGTAGATACGGCCCGCAATCCTCTGATGCCCAGCGGTAGGTGGCAGCCGCAAGCGCGCGCCCAGTGAAACGCTCTACGGCTTCTCGCGCCGCGGAGATATGCGAGCTGATCAGACCATCATCCGCATCGTGATCGACGCGCAAATGGGCCTTGGCCTCTTCAAGCGTGACCGGCTCGACCGTTGCAGGGGTGACGGTAATCAGCATTTACTTGTTCTCGGGTGCGGCCTTCATGGCCTTGTTCGAGGGAGCCTTTACGGCCTTTGTTTCTGGTGCCTTAGCTCGCTTCTGCTCTGCCAAAACGCCTAATTCGACGAGACGTTTCGCCTCATTGGGGTCAAGCTCTCGCGTGTCGCCAGTCACATATTGCTTGTCGCCAAAGTGCTCACGCTTCACGTCATAGGTGACCTTGTTTGCCATCTTTTACCTCCAGGAGGGGCCAGCCGAAGCCGGCCCCTGATTGCGTTACGGAGTCACGGCCGGAGCGATGTCGCCGTAGATGAACGCCTCGGGACGGTAAACCGCCAGAGCCAGACGCTCTTCCGCCAGGATTGTCACCAAGTTCTTGACGAAGTCGTCTTCGTTCTCGGTGGCAACCTCGACGCGGGACTGCCAGCGGTCGAACAGCTGGGCACCCAGCTTGAACGCGCCGGTCAGGAACTTGCCGGAGGTGATTGCCTGGGTGGCAACGACCGGAAGACCCCACATGGTCGGCGATGCGACACCCTGAGGCTGGCCGATGATGTAGCGCCCATCCGCGTCCTTGGTCAGCTCAATGCCAGCCCAGTCGATCGGGTTGAGCACGTGGCCGGTGGCCGGGAACTCAGCCAGCACGGCCTGCAGCATTGCGAGGCGCAGCGTGTCCAGGGTGGTTGCACCGGTCACGGTCAGCGGAGCGCTGTACGCGGTCGCCTGCGGGATGATGCCGAGCAGGTTTTGCCCAGTACCGTCACCGTTGAGCAGCTGCTGCTCTTCCTTGTAGGCCAGGCCGTAGCGCAGCTTGCCGTCGATGTAGCTGGCGAGCATCGGTGCGTCGGACATGATCTGGCGGGAAGCCTTGACCCAATGAGCGATCACTTTTGCGCTGGTGTTCTTCAGCTCGAACTGAATGTCCGACTGAGGCTTCAGCCCAGTTTCAGCGACCATGCCAGCGTTGTTGGTAAAGCCGGTTTCCTGCACGTACTCGAGTACGTTGCCGTCCATGCGGCCAGGGGTGATCAGGTCACGAACGGTCAGGCGACGTTCTGGCTGCATGATCATGCCTGGCAGGCGAGTGTTCTGGACCAGATCGCCCGCAGAGCCGGCCGCGTCTGTAGTTGCCAGAGTAATCGTCGCCTTGAACTGCATGTCGGCACGGCCGCGCTGCGAGTTCGATTCGGACAGGCTCTTGAAGTTCTGCGACTCCACGAACTGCTCGCCGAAGGTTTTGTGCTGCTGCTTTTCGCCCTCTTCGCCGCGGCGAGCCAGCTTCTGTTCCAGCTCATCGACACGGGCTTTGAAGCCGTTCATCAGGGTCAGGGCGTTGTCGGCCTGCTCTTTCAGATCAGCGGTGATTTTTTCACCGTGAGCCATCTTGCCGGTGATGTCTTCACCCAGCTTTTTGACTTCATCGGTGGCTTTCTTGAACTCGGCGGTCAGTTGGACCAGTTGGTTTTCTTCGGACATTTGAGTGAATCCCTATGCAGATTTGGTAAGAATCGCCAGCGCATCGCTTAGCGTTTTGCTCGCTTCGGTGTCGCCGGACTCACTCCGGAGCAACTTTGCCAGGCCGCCGCTCGCGATAGCGGTGGCTTGGGTTTTCGAAAAGCCTGCCTCTCGCAGGAACTTCTCAAATTCGGGCAGAGTGGGCAGCGAACCCTCCTCGAGCGCGGACTTAACCGCATCGATGGTGGCTGCCTCATTCATCGGAAAGGTGACGATGCTGACCTCGAACAGGCGCAGCTCCTTGAGATTGCGGACGCCGGTCGATTTGTCCCGATCAGCGCCGCGGACGCCGTAACCGATGGACATGCCGTCTAGGGCGCCGGCTTTCATCAGCGCATGGATTTCACGAGCGCGCTGCACCTCGTTGACCAGCAGCCGGCCCTCGACGTAAAGGCCTTTTTCGTCCTCGCGGATCGCCGTATAGACGCCAATCGGCTCATTCCTATCGTGATTCCAGAGTACGGGCGGCATACGCTTGCGGCCTTCCCACTCCTGAATCGACTTGGCGAAAGCGCCGCGGTGGACGATATCGCCGCCACTGTCGACGTTCCCGAAGACAGAACCGTACCCAGAAAAAAGGCCGTCATCGCTGACAGCCTTGATCTCGAACGATACGTCCAGAGTTTTGTGGTTCATGGGGTCTCCTCCGGAGCACCGATCTTGTCGATGGTGGTCAGGTTCAGTTGTACGGTCAGCGCGTCACCCCCATCGACCGGCGGCAGGTCTTCCAGCGCGCGCACATCGTTGCGGCTCATGACGCCGTTCTGGAGCATTTGCGAATAGAAGGACGACCGCGCGGCAGAGTCAGCTCGAAGCAGCCCCTCTACCGCGAATTTTGGCCGGTACTGGTCACGCTCTTCAGGCAGCAGAAGCTTTTTCGTAATGGCCTGCTCGATACGAACAAGCGTTGGGCGCAGCGAATAGGTCAGGAACCCGAGATTGGTATTCTCCAGGCTTGATGCCCAGCTCGAGGCCTTGTCGGTATGCCCGATTAGCTGAGGAGGCACCCCGAATGCCCGGCAAATCTCCTCAATTCCGAAGTAACGGGACTCCAGAAGCTGCGCGTCAGCCGGGTTCATGCGTATGCCTTGGGCACTTGCGGGCTCCATTCCAGCCTCGAGAACCATCCATTTACCGGCGTTTTCTGGCCTGCCGAACTGAGAAAGAGAGTCTCGCAGTCGGTCACGCTGATCTTTCTGGAGAGTGGTGGCGCCTGTTTTGAGGAACCCGCCCACTTTCAGGCCGTTCTGGAACTCCCTGGCCGCGGCGCGGTTCGCATCCATCAGGCCGCCCATGGTTTCTGCGGCAAACTGGATGGGCGAAAGCCCCATTATCCCGTCGAGCGTGAAGCCCTTCAGGTGCAGGATCTCGTTCTCACGGTAGACAGTTACCTTGCCGCCCTTGGTGTACTCGTAGGTCAGCTCGCCCGAGGAGCTGCGCACCACTGCGACCTTTTCGGGATTCAGCGGCGTCAGAGAGACGACTCGACGGCCAGCCCACTCGATCAGAACGAAGGAGTTACCCCAAAGATCCAGGGATGCCAGCTGAGACTCCCAGAACTCGCTAGCTGTCATGTCCGCATTCGGGGAGGAATGCAGCAAGCGGTACAGCGGGTGCTGCTTCGCGAGCGACTTATCTTCGGCCCGCAAGTGCAGCGGCAAGGACGAGATCGTTTGCGAACGAAGCCGCACACAGGCCCACACTGCCGAAAGCTTCAGTGACGAATCAGGCCCAACGGTCGATCCTGACGGCGTGGTGTGTGAATCGAAAGGCAGCGCCCGCTCACCGTCTTCCAGGCGCGCGCGTCCGGAGAGTCGGCTCCAGAACCGCTGCCAGAATCCGGGGTCATTGAGGGTTGCCATCAGGCGATCACCAGGTTGTCTAAGAAGTCGTTAATGTTTGCCTGGCCGGGAGGATTCGCAGCCATCAGCGACACGGCGTTAAACAGCGCCATCAGTGGGTCGATCTTTGCCGAGCCACTGGCCTGCTTGGTGATAAGGATTGCGTTGCCTTTGGGCTCCACGCGGGCGTTACCGCAGCACCAGTTCATCATTGGCTGAGCAGCGTGGAGCAATCCGCCCTCAGCCAACTTTCGTTCTGTGGTTTTGATTGAGCCGCCGAGCCGCCAGCCTTGACTGACGCCAACCAGCTTCTCCTGATCCACGTCGCGCACGGCGATAGCCTCTTGAATCGCGCCGATGCCGGCCGGGTCTAGCCCGACTTGATGCAGCAGGCCAGCGGCCTCGATCTGCTCGACGATATCGGCTACCTCGTCTACGTCATCGCCAATGCGCTTGACGAGCACAAGGTCGCCGGATCGGGCGAAGTCGTGGAGCTGCGCGGCTATGTCCTTGCGGCGCTCCAGAACAGATGGGTGCGCCCATGCACGACACCATGCAAGCCATTCGCGGGTTTCACGGTCGCGGCCGATTACAGCCAGGCCAAGAAGGTCATCCAGGCCGCCGCCATCGATGCCGATGGTCACGACCTCGCTGCGCTCGATGATGTAGTCGAGCGTGATCGCCTTGCGGGCCTGAGTCTCCCAGAACTCTGCGCCCGGCCAGCGGTTGCTGAGTAGGGCTAGTCCGATCTCGACGTTGAGGAACTTAGACAGGAAGCCGCGCACCGACTCTTCGCCGGATTCCTCAGCCTTCGCCAGTTCGCGCACCAGATACTCGCGATCTACCGAGTAGCCAAGGTTCGGGTTGACGACGTGGAAGTTCTCGGGCTTGCGGTGCTCGCCTGCCTCGATCATGCGCGGCGGGAACTCGTAGATGACCGGGAGGAATCGCTTATCGTCAATCCGGCCGTCGCGCACGCCGCGCGCATATTGCAGCTTCTGGAGAAACACGCCGGCTGGCGGCTTATCCGACTGTGTAGTCAGGTAGATGATGCAACCTTCAGGGCGCGATGCCAGGCCGCCCGTTGCCTCGCGCAGCATGTTCTCTGCGTTCGGACTGCTGCCGAACAGGTGGATCTCGTCAACAAGGATGAAACTGGCCTTCTTGCCGCCAACGGTGTTTGAGTCGGCGGCCACGATCTTGAGCGTTGCGCCTGTCTCGCGGTGCGTGATGGTCCGAACGTGGTCCTGCACATGCAGCAGGTCGGACAGCTCTTCGTCGTGCTTCACCATGTCCCGCGCCGGGGCGTAGGCGTTGTTAGCAACCTCGATAGTCGGGGCCAGCACGATCAGCTCAGCCGACTGTCGCCAGTTGCGAATCAGCAGCGTCAACATGATCGCCGCCGCTATCGTCGACTTCGAGTTCTTCTTGGGGATGACGAGCGCGAATTCTTTGATCTCGCGGCGCCCGGTGTCGGGGTTGTATGAGCCGAACACGGCGCCTGCGAAATCAGACACCCACGGCGCGCACGCTTCGCCAATGGTCGGACTGCCTGGGGCGTCCACAATGCGCAACTGGCGCATGACTTCGAGTCCGGCCTGAGCTTCATCGGGAAATAGCGGCGGGATAGGCACAAGCGATTGGCCGGCAACGATCCTCTCTTCCCATCCAGGGCAAGCAGTGGACCATTCCATTCAAATCACCTCGTGTTGTCGACGGCCAGCCTCGGCGGGGCGCTTTGCCCGAAACGGCCTGCCGAGGCCTTCTTGGCGGCGTCGGCCTTCTGGTCTTTCTTGCCCTGCTCGCCCGGCTTGGCAACCGTGAATGCCGCGAGGGCCTTGGCGGCATCGAGGCGCAGCTTAGGCTCGGCTTCGAGGTCGTTCATCATTGAGCGCATGAACTCCAGCGGGTCGCCGGCCTGGGCAGGGATGTGCGGGTCAGGATCAATATTTGGCTGGTCTTTGCGCTGCTGCGCTGCGAACACGGAACGACCCATTGCCGCCTGAACATCCGGGTCTTTCTCATAGCGGGATGCNNTGTGCCGCCGTCTTTTCGGGGCATCCGGCCTCGATAGCAGCCTGTTTCTTTGGCATACCGGCCAGCCGCGCATCGGCATACCGGCGCTTCTGTTCAGTTAACGCCATTGTTAACAACCTCGGTTAACGGATGAAAAATCTGCGAATGAG
>JACYYK010001957.1_pt2 | contig 25318 bp, 28 predicted proteins | sample 8236871 | NCBI WGS metagenome assembly JACYYK01 (sample SAMN14103087, study PRJNA606662) | landfill metagenome | isolation source: landfill solid waste inoculated with endophyte fungus Paravalsa indica | place: India:New Delhi, Okhla landfill site | collected 2017-11-05 | reverse complement strand
ATGTAGAAGATTCTTCCGTCAGTTGAAACAGTGTGGAAGTGACCAGAGTACACTTGTTCGAACCTGTCGAAGATCTTCTTGTCGAAGCCATGCTCACAAACATGACCCTTGATCATCTCGAAAGACTTGATCTCAAAATGTCCACAAAGGACGGTTGGAGGACAAGTCTGCATGAACTCGAGGCACGCATCAAGGTTTGAGTTGTTCACCCAGCTGACGAAGTTGATCGGCGTGCCGTCAAACTCAATGGTCTCAAAGGTCTTCACTACATGGATGTTTGGGTACATCCTTCCAAGGAAGTCAATTGAGTTGATGTCGTTTCTGTTCTTGTAGGCGACGTCGTGGTTGCCATAGATGATGGTAACTTGGATATCACGCTCTTCAAGGCGGTCAAAGAACATCTGTTGAGCACGCCACAGAGAAACGCTGTCAATGCGAGTTCGGTACTCCCAGGTGTCTCCGAGGATCCAAAGGTGCTTGATACCTTGTTCGTCTAGGGTCGGGAAAAAGACTTCTGAGAAAAAGCGTTCATAGTTATCCAAAAAGAATTTCGATCCATTACGCACCCCGAAATGGATGTCTGTGATGCAAGCTACCTTCATACTCGTTCCTTACAATTATCGAAATGCCATCTAAGCATAGCTCCACCTCTCCCCTTACGGTTACAATGTGGACAGGTATGTTCTGGCTTGATCATTTGTGCCTCAGTTCTAGGAAGTCCCTTCGTAATGTGGATCACTTCCCCAGATATCCAGCGCGGGTCATCTTTAGTTATCTTGAAAATCTTACCTGAGGAATCTCTAACAGTGATCTTTCCCTTATTATGACTGACGATCTCACCCGTACCCCAGCGAGGATCATCTTTCCTGAATCTTCTACACTCGCCTGTCTCGACTAAAATGCCTATAGCAGATTCAGACATTGCCTTACGATGTTTCGGATTCTTTGCTGGATTATTCTTCAGCATCCTCTCGCGTGAGTCTGGCCTCTCCTTACCAAATAGAGGATGTTCTTCACCTTGCATAATAGGTGGCGCACCACCTCCAGGAATGAGGTTGTAAGTCAAAGGATCATTAACATCAACGCACCTCTTTTCCTCAAGCTCAGCTTCTTCTCGAGTTGCCCACTCAGATAGTGTCTCTCGTTTGAAGTTTTCCTTGCCATACTTCTTAACAGCTAGACCAATAAGTTTCCCACTACCGAGATATTCGTCATTGATGTCTTTAGCAGAATGAACACCAATGTAGTATTTGCCGTTGATCAGATTGGTTGTCTTATAGACAATGTGCTGCATCAGTTGTTCACAAAGTCAACAGCGTCGTAGTTATCGATCTGGTAGTTGCCTTGATCGCCATCCTGAACGCTGAAGAACTCGTTCACAGGATCAGCCATCATATCCATCTTAGTCTTCTGTAGCTTCTTCTCATGAGCAATGTAGCCCAGGAAGGCTCGCCATACGCACAAGCTAATGAAGCCGAATGGGTTGACCTCGCCATTCTTGCCGAGGCGATTAGGATCAAAGGAATTCATAGCGCGGACCGCAGCCACAATACCTTCACCGATCATCTCTTCGATGTAGGTGTAGTTACGGAAGTTAGGGCGCGATGCCTGTCCTTCAGCAACCTTCATGATGGCTTCACCAACCGAGTCTGGAAGAGGCGGAGCCTTCCTTCCTTCCTCAATAGCCTTGTCCTTACGAATCTTCCACTCACACAGGTCTTGGTATAGTGCCTGCTTGTCTACATAATGATTCTTTTTCTTTTCGTCTGTCAATGCTGAAAATGCCGTGTTAGTGCCTAGTTCTAGGGTTGAAATGGTTCGTCGGGAAGATCTTTACTTCATCTTCATCGTGATGAATTGAAAGAGCTTCCTTCAAAGATACAATGCTAGTATAGTTCTCTAGCAAGTGCTGAGATGGCCTTGTTATTGAAACCATCGAAGCATTCATAAAGGGTGACGGCGTCAGGTCCAACGGATCGTAGTACATGATTTGATCAAGGTATGGAGTCAGCTCATACTCAGTAATGTTGTCTGAGTTCCTATCATAGTTCACAGAAACTACATATGGTCTCAAGACCATTGTGGTCTCAGGGAAAACCTTGATCACAAACCCCATGACAAGGAGACCATTGGCATAATGCAAGATGCGGATCGGGTACTTAGCACCCGGTTCCGCGTTGATGGATTCTACGTTTCCATCTGAATCGGTATGATCTTGTACTTCCATTTCTCACTCACATATAGCTTAAGTCGTTCCAGAAAATGTCGAAGCACGGTATTCTGCTTCTTTACACCGTTACGTGTATTATAGGAAAGATCATCAGCAATATCAATGAGTTTCACATCTACTTTGCCTTCCGCTGTTCGCAGGATACGCCCAATAGACTGTAGAGTACGGATAACAGCCTTGATAGGGTGACAGAAGATCAGGTTATGTAGGTTCTTGATGTTGACACCAACTGCAAGCGTACCATAGCTGGCCAGGAGAATTGCGTTGTTCTCCTTCTCAAGGATCTGTCTGATCTGTTCACGATCGTCAACAGCAGTCGAACCTGAGATGAAGTAGAGTTTCTTGCCAGCCTTCTCGCACATTGGCTTCATCAACTCATACAGAACCTTTCCGTGCTTCTGCACGTAGTTGAACAGCATGAGAGTGTTGCCTTCCTGAGCAAGAGCGGTCTTAGCCAGAAGGAAGTTGCGCTTCTTGTGTCCAACAATGAACTTGATCTCACCATCATAGTCCATGTTCTTAACTAGAGCAATGTCATCCTTACCATAGCGAAGCTGGAGACACTCAATGGTCAGAGGAGCAAGTGAGCCTTCGTCCTGAAGGTCCTTAGTCGAAGCCACTCGGATGATCTTACCGAACCTCGCCTGCATATCAAGCTCGTGCATCTTAGTACCATCAAGAGTACCAGTCAGACCAAGACGGAATCTTGCATGTGCAAGTCGATCGATGATGCTCGAGATGCTCTTTGCATCTGCACCGTGAGCCTCGTCGCAGATATAAGCATTGAATGATTTGAACCATGCGTCAGGTAGCTTGACAGCTGACTGCCAGGTAGAGATCACAACCCGATGCTCAGTATACTTCTCCTTACCCGAATAGATCCTATGGACATTGTCCTCCACAGACCAACCATCCGTTGAATAAGACTCAAAGTCAGAGTACATCTGTTCAACAAGCGAAGTTGATGGAACAGTCATCAGGATCTTGCCATCATAGTGCTCAAGCAAGTATCGGATGATCAGATACTGAATGTAAGACTTACCCGATCCCGTTGGCGACAGGATCAGGCTCTTGGACTCGTTGAGGGCCTTGAAGACAGCTTCCTTCTGATACCACTTAGGATCAAACTTACCAGTAGTCAGCAACCACTCCCAGCCTTCATCATCAATCTCAGTACGGCTGTTTTTGAAGTCGTCAGGATTGGCATAGCTAATCGTATAGCCAGACTCCTCACACCATTCAATCAGCTTCGGAAGAAGCCCGATGTAGAACGACCTGTCCTTGACAGAGTAAAGTCGTACCTTACCATCCCAGCGTCCAGCTTTGAAGGCAGGCATGAACTTGTACCCGTTCACAAAGAACGCGAAAGCCTCAGAGATCTCGTATGAGATTCCTACAGAGCATTCGAGTCTTGCATGGAGTTCGTTCTTATAGTGGAGGATGATGTCTGACATAGTTCTTAGCCGCCGTTCTTGAACCTCATGAAGTCAATGCTGTTCTTAATGAGGAAGTTTCTCTGGTTCAATGTCTTGATGAAGGCTTCAACAAGCTCTGTCTTAGCCTTCTGCATTTCATACTTGGTCTTAAGGTTGTTCAAAACAGGATCAGCATCAAGGTAAAGCTCGAGGTCCTGTCTCATGACTTTCAATTGGAGAGGCTCTTCTTTGTAGACTTCATCACTTGCCTGCCCCAAGTAGTACTGCTGACGTTCCTTCTTCATGCGACGATATTCATGCTCAACGCCTTTGAGGATCTTGAGCTCGCCGATGAAGATGTTGTAGTACTTAGAGTGAAGAAGTGGAATCTTCAGAGATTCCGTGTCAAGTTTCGTATTGTCGATTGCAGAGTCTTTTTCAATTTCAGCTTGAATCTCATCGAGTCTCATTACGGATAATCTCAAAGTATTGATAACGAAATGAAGCAGAACAGGTCAATGGAATTGCATCTGTCACAGTCGAGTCAAATGGCAGAGCCGAAAGCATCGTAGGATATGCTTTGTGATACCTGAAAGACAGCTTGTGGTTCTTACTTGAGTTGGTGAGATGAAGTGTGATGTTCTTCATCATCTCTGGAACCACTGGCTCTGTCATTGTAGTCTCAGCCATCCAGTGATAGAGCTTCTCGTAGTTAGCAAAGTCCTCATCCACCAGGAAGGTGAGGTTCATAGGATCAAACTCAATACGATTGCTCGGGACGTTCGTAGCATAGTTCTGATACGGTGCGTCCACTCCACTCATCGTTACCGAGGGTAGCTCTGTCGTCTGGACAAAGTAGTTCACTTCCTCAAAGCCCGGAATTTCGAGCTTGAAGCTAGTACCAAGAGCTGGGTTTCGGTTGATTGCCTTATTCATACTACTATTTATCGAGGTAGTTTGAGGGTAGTGGCTAGGTTTTCAGCCATCATCTCAAGGTGACGAATAGTGCCAAGGTTACTGATCACGATGTCACCATCCTTCATTGATACGCCAGCTTCCGAGGCATGATCCTCAACCTGCTTGCAGTCATACCTGACGATATGAACAAGCGTACCACCAGACTTCCTTACCCACTCTGCTTCATTCTCAAAGCGTACATCTGTTACAACCATCGTAGGAGCAGTTGTTTCCTTGAGACGAACCTCAGCCATATGAACCCACAAGTCATCGCGGAGTAGCTCTCTCCCGTACTCTGTTCCCATTAGCTGCATTGCACGACGTGGACTGAAACCCCAACGTGGATCAATTCTGTCTTTGAACTCTCTGTCGTGATCAACCTGATGTCTGGTCCATCCGAAAAGAAGACAGCAAGCATCCTTCAGTGGACCAGCAAATGAGTATCTCTCAATCGAAGCATACTGCTCAAGGAAGCTCGCGAAGGTATCTTTACCTGATCCTGCCTTACCTGTGATACCAATTAGTCTTGCCATAATCAAACTCCATGAATGTCTAGGATCGAATTAACCCTTTCAACGAAGGATTCAATATTAATATGGTTGAGTTCGAGATCATTCAATGCTCTTGAGATCTCTCTCATGTCTTGGAACATCTCAGAATATTTGTCATGCCAATGATCCGCTTCATCTTCAATATCTTGACGTAGGATATTTTCACGGACGATCAGCTGTACGAGATTGTCATCCATCTCTTCCCAATTAGCATTGACATAATCTTCTAACTTCATTGAGGAATAATAGGTTGTCATTGTTAGTTCCTTTGCATTGTTTTAGCCTCGGGCACGATACCTCGGTGGCATCGCAGTTTCCTTTTCTCATTTTTCTATCTATGTTTTCTATCAATTTTAATTGCGTTTCTTACAAAAGCATTGTAATGAGTACGGAAGGAAGGCAAAAGAGAAGTCAGATCATTTATGTAGGATTATCTACCACAAACATAGATCATCAACCAAAACAAAACCCGCCGAAGCGGGTCTTGTTCTAAAACAGTTACTATCCGGTCTTGCAAGACCGTCACTATTACATGACGTTCTTGACAAGTGCCTTACGGTAGTAGTAGTTAGAGTTGTTTCCGATGTTGGTGCTGTTGCCCACGAATGGGTTCTCAGCCATCGCGAAACGGGTCTTGAAGCCCAGAGCAGCGTGGAAGTTGCTTGGGTCGGTAGCGCGGTGCAGCTCAAGCGGGATATACGGAGCGTAGTACAGACCTGCGTCGTACTGCGTCGAACCCTTGAAGCCAACCAGGTAAGCATCGGTACCGAGGTACGGATCGATGTAGACCTTGAAGCGACCTGCGTTACCAGCGTAGGTAGCACCAGTTGCATCAACCTCAAGCGAGACCTGACCAGCAAGAGCCGGAGCATAGTCCAGAACGCCTGCCATAGCCAGAGCCGAAGCAACGTCGGACGACACGATGAGGAAGTTACCCTTACCGCGACGAGACTCGATAGCGATTGCGTTAGCATCGCGCTCGATGGCGAACAGAAGACCCTTGAAGCGCTCAACCGACCAACGACCGTCAGCGTCAGCGTTCAGGTCAAAGGTACCAGCCGAAGTAGCAAACTGGGCACCAACCTTAGCAGCGTTGTAGACCGAGCGAACAACCTGACGGTTGACTTCCGAGATCAGCTCATTGCTGAGGATCTGGACAAGCTCTGCGTCTGCATCGAGGCCGTGAACACGCTTCATGTCCTGAGCCAGCTCGATGCTGTAGTCAGCGCGGAGCTGACGAGTGGTAGCGTTAATGCTGACCTTGTCGATGGTTACACCGACCGAGTTCCACGGATCAACCTCACCAGCCGCAGTAGCCTTACCAGTACCAGTGCCGAAGCCGGTCAGGAAGTTTGCGTCAGTGATCGACTCGTGGGTGCCGGTACCGGAGTATGCAGTATCAACTTCGTCGATACCCATGGTCTCAGGACCGCCCTGTGGGTTGCCGTTAGGCGGAGTAGCAGCCTTATGAGCCTTCAGCGCAAAGATCAGACCCGATGGAGCGGTCATTGGCTGCACGCCGAGGATGTCATAAGCGATGAGCTTAGGAGCCATACGACGGACCATCGAGATCAGGACAGGGTCCCAATTCTGAACGCCGGTGGTAAGGTTCGAAGCTTCCTTCAGGTAATCCTGAGTGTTCTCCAGAAGCTGGGCAGTGACCTTCTTGCGATAAGGATCAGCAATAGCGTCAGCCTTCTCACTCTCAAGCACTGGTTCCCACTTCTCTAGGAGGGTATCCACTTTATTTTCTTCTTGAGACATCTTTTTCTCCTAAAATCTCAAATATGAATTAAACAATTCGTTGATATTTATGTTCTGGAAATTCAACAATTAGAACAAGCCGGGACGGGAAAGATAGGATGCGACAGAGTCATCAACCTTCTTCATATTGGACGGAATCTCTTCCTCAAAGTTTTCCTTGAGTAGCTCTTCCTGTGGAGCAGCTGGCTCAGCAACACCCTTAGCCTGCTCAACAATCATTGCGATACCTTCCTCATACTCCTCGAACGAATCGAAAGAGACTGCCTCAAGCATCTCAACAACCTTCTCCTTCTGAGTGTCAGCCAGATCAGCTGTAGCACGCTCAAGGATTAGTTCACGCTTAGCGTTCTCCAGTTCCTCACGAGCAAGTGCCAGGTCCTCAAAGAGGTCCTCATACTGCTTAGTGGCTTCGGTCAGCGACTCCTGGAGTTCAACAACGTGTGCGTCTTCGCGAACATCAAAAGCATTCTTCTCGAAAGCTTCCTTGATGTAATCGAAAGCAGAACGCATACGGGCGTACTCCTCAGTCTCAACAAAACGCTCCTTGTTCTCAGCGATGAACTGCTCGACTGCGTAGTCAGCATATTCCTTCATCTTTTCCGAAACGGATTCCTTGACAACCTCTCCGTATTCGTTGGCCTTACCCTTGAGGTAGGCACCATATTCCTCAGCCTTCTCCTTCAGGAAAGCGATCTCAGCAGCATGAGATTCCTCAAGCGCTTCCTTCTCTTCCTCAGCTTCAGCCTCGGCTTCTTCCTTGCCCTTCTTCTTACCTTCTTCCTCGCCCTCTTCCTTAGCAGCCTTCATAGCAGCTTCAAGGAGGCCCTGGATCTGGATAGCAGTTTCTTCTGAAAGATCGAGCTTCTCCAGAAGTTCCTTTAGTTCGTCATTCATTACTTACTCCTAAGATTCTTTCAGAATGATATGAAATGTTCTGTTGTATTTAATGCTGAGAAATCTCAGCTGACCTTTACAGCTTTGTTTAGCGCAGCTGCGTTTTGGACAGCCACATAAGCCATCTCAAACTTTGGATTGCTGAAAGTCACGTGATCGCCTTCAACCTTAGTGTCGACATCTGTAGCTTCAAACTCGTCGGCAAAAGACTGTGCCTTCTTAGCATTAGCTAGCTTGAACTTGATAGGGAAGTACTTCTTGTTGCTCTCGAAGAGGAAATCTTCAAAATTCATGCTTCCTTCCCATTACTCAATGCAATCAGCTTCTCGAAGAGCTCGACCATAGACTTCTCATCTAGGCGACCAGTGCGTGCCAAGGTATTAACCTCATCCTTGATCTCCTTTTCTCGCTCAACAAGAAGTCCATTCTCCCACACCCACTCCTTCCCTTCCATAAGGTTGGTAAGGTATGCATCTGGCGCAGAAGGGTCGGAAACGATATCACCTGGCGAGATGAGTCGGAAGCTCTGAACCACCTTGGTCTGCTCGCCCTTGCTCTCAAACATCTTCACCTTACCGAGAGCACGAGTACTGATACCCATGTTGACGCCTTCATCCATAAGACCAGCGACGATGCGTCCGTTAGGAGTACCAGTGGTTACAACCGCACGCCCAATCCAATCATTACCAGACCTAGTCAGGCTCTCAAACTTGTGAGACACTTCCTTATAGTCGTTACGTGGATCATTTGCAGGGTGATTGAGGTGACCAACCGCACGACCTAGTGCGATGTCTTCCTTGATGAATCTCTCGATCTCAGGATTACAAAGGTTGGCAGGGTATACGCGTCCATTGCGGTTCTTGACCTCAAGCTGGATGCAGATACCTTCAATGATGTACTTCTTCTTCTTTACACCATTGACTTCTTCTTGGAGGATCTCATTGCGAACATCATCAATACGTTCTACTAGTACGTCCATTAGCTCTTACCTACTACGATTTCGTGATGACTATCACCAGCCGGACCATGACTCTTGTGGTAAATGGTGATAGTGTGCTTTGTGACGGGATGCTTGTAGACGTGACCGCTTGGATGCTCTGAGTGCTTCCAATTGTTCTTCTTGAGGTAATTACAGAGCTGTTCGACCTGTTGCTTACCTTTGACGTCTTTCTTTACAAGAGCAGAGTACTCTTCAGTATCAGCATCCCTAGGGAGCTTGATCCCAGATTGGAAAATTGCAGACCTAGCTACATCCTCAAAAAGAAAGTCACCGAAGTTCATACTCAGTTACCTCAGTCCGTATGACTTGCGGAAGCGCTTAGCCTTACGAGTCTTGCGGAGCACTCTGGCCTTGAAGGACTGACCCATAGACTTCTTAGTGAGAGCCATTCGGCGCATAGCCTTACGCATCGTAGCGACTTGCGCACCAGTGATCTTCTTACAAGTCTTAGCAGTTGCGTCCCACTTGAAGCCTGGACGGCACTGCATCTTGATTCTCTTCTTTCCGCGGAAATTGATCTTGATGCGACGACGAACCTCGGAAATGTATCCGTTGTCCTCATCGTCATCCCACTCAAAGTCGTCACCTACCTCAATCTCTTCGGCAGGGAAAGCAACAATGTCCGGGTCGAGGTAGACTGAAACAGTGAACTCAAAGTCCTTGTCGAACATGATGTCACCGAAGTCGTATTCCTCATCTTCAACGAAACCATTCACAAGGTCTTCACGATGAGCTTCAATCTCATACGTGTCAACGAACGGATAGTCGTCGTTCTCAATAGCATTAGCGAAGTCTTCGACCGCCTGCTTGTTCTTGAAGGTGAGCATGAGTACGCCGGAAGCATAGGCTCCAGGATCAGAACCTAGCTGGCGACCAAGCTCTTTCAGCTTGATAACAGCGTCCTTCTCATCTGGTCCAAGAGTGTTCCAGTCAATGTCGGTGGTGTCTTTGCGAACATGCTCTTCAAGGTTCTCCTCAGTCTCAAGGAGAGGGAAAAGCTCGCCAGACTCAAGGCGCTCCTCAAGACGATCAGCAAGTCGTTCCTTGAGCCCCTTAATGAACGTATATGCGTTCAATTCGTTTTTGTCAAATGCCATTGAGTGGCTCCTTAGTCTTGTCAAAATCTTGTTGGTTCGATTCTCTTGTGTCGGCGAATGGCTGAGGTTTCTTGGATTCCTTACGGTCCTCATCTTCATCATCCTTCCGCTTGTTTCCGAAAGGATTGTCGCCTCTACCGTCATCGCCGAAGCCAGGCTCATCATAGATGCCTGCTTCCTTTTCCTTATCAAGTTGCTTGTCCTCGTCCTGAATTTCCTTATCGGTCATTCGAAGGATGTTTTTCTGAACCCACAACTTGGTGTAGTACTTGCCTACATGAGGATCGATTGTATTTAGTAGATTGAGTCGGTTGGTGAGGATCTCAACTTCCTTCGCTTCTACGAAGGTATTGTCCTCAGCGTAGACCCAAAGGATGTCTCTCTTGACCTGCTTCCAATCTGCCTCAGTAATGACCTTCTTAAGGATGAGCTGAGTCTTGAGTAGGTCCTCGATGATCAAGATGAAGCGTGAACGGAGTGTGGTTAGGTACTTGGCGAAACGGTACTCGTCTCTCTGAATTTCAGAACCACGTCCGAAGATACCTGTCGTCTGCTGCTCACCGAAGCGACCTCGAGGCACTCCAAGAGCACGCCACAGCTTGTCGCGTAGGTATTCGATCTCTTCCATGATGTCGTTTGAGTTCTGACCCTCAATTGTGGTCACCTCAGTACTCTTACCCTCACGACGTGGAAGCCAATAGTCTTCCATCATGGTCATGATATTACGACGGTCAGTTAGCTTACCTGTCTTGGTGTCATAGACCATTTTGTTCTTGAACTTGGACATCATGTCCTTGACGTATGCCTCAGCCTTGTTCTTCTGAAGGCCAGAAACGTCAACGTAGAACGCTCTACGACTTGGAGCACGGACGACTCGGAAGATGATCATTGCATCTTCCATCATCTTGAGCATGTTGTATGGTACAACTGCCTTCTTGAGGTAACCTACATAACGACCTAGGTTGCGATCAAAGAGCCCAGAGTTGATGTAAGCAATGCTCTCAGGCTTGATCTGAATCCCTTGAATGTGAGTGCCAGCTTGAACCTGGATCACCTTATTCATAGGATGATCCTTAGGGTTGAAGTTGTTATAGACGAAGAACTCTTTCACCTTAGAGGCGTCGTAGGTTCCGTCTGGATTAGCTCTTGGGATGACACGGACAAGACGAATCTTCAGCGGGTCAATAAACTGGACCTTCTGAATACCTTGCTTCATCTTGTTGTAGTCGACCATCTTGTAGAGGAACAGCTTGGAGTCTACAAACCAGTCGTCAAACCACTGCGCTCCATTGACATCGAAATCAATGATGTTGTAAAGCTCATCATATACATCAACAATCTTTTTTCTGAGACTTGAACTGATCTTAGTCTCAGCAATGAAATCTAGTTCAATCGCCTTTTTGCCAGGAACGTCAAAGATGAAAACCTCGTTCCTGATCTCTTGGAGAGCCTCGTCGACCTCAGACGAAGCAGCAAGTTCTCGATATGACTTGATGAGTTCAAGTTCGTCCGATGGAGTCTGAAGCAACTCATACGGTACGGACATGACGCCGCCATGATCGCTAAAGTAGTGATCAGAGACAGTTGCCTCCGCCGTAACTTCACGATCAAGGTTGAACGTTGTCAGCTCTTGCTTAGGTTCATTTTTCTTGAAAAGGTCGTAGCCGAAAATCTGCACGGATTATGATTCCTTCATAGGTACATCATTATTTAGCCGTAGGTAGAAAGCCCAGGCGGACCTGGGCTTTTACTGATCTTTCTGGAAACAGATCAGAATACTGTAGAGCTAGATTCCCAACCGTTGATTGCAAATGTAACTGGCTGCAATGCAATCTGGTCGTTCTGGTCGTATCCGAGCTGGACCTCACCAACCATGGTTGGGAAGATACCATAGACGCGGTAACGCTGTACTTCCTTATCAGCACGATCAAGCGTGATAACATCAGCCTGAGCATACGAGAAGATTGGGTTGAGCATCTGAGGCTGAGCAACGTTGGTGCGGAAACCAAGTAGCTGATCCTGCCACTGCTCAAACACCGAGCGTCCGAGGAAGTCGTTGTCAAGGAGAATCTGGACAGTCCAGTCGCCCCAAACCTTGTCACCTGGGATCTTAACCTGACGACCCATGTACGGAACGTCAATCGCACCGAGGGTGGACTCAGGAATCGCAGCTGCCTGGCAAGTGAAGGAAATCTTGGTTGCTGCTTCAACCGCTCTCTGAACAGTCAGAGGGAACGAAATGTTTACACGGTAACGGTTAGGGCGAACACCGCCACCACGGAAGTTTGAGAGAAACGAATATACGTCGGCTTGTGCCATCTTATGGCTCCTTTAGTAGTTGAGTTGATGAATCTCTATGGACTCAACCATACTCTGAGATCATGTGTATTTATTTGCTGCCTTTCGAGAACAGGTAAAGACCGTCATATTTCTCCCCATCATACCTCCACCCATGCTGCTTAAGGGTTCTCTGGAAGGAGGAGTTAGCGACAATCTTACTGTAGAGCTGTTTCAGGTCGTGCGACTCTCCTTCAAAACGGAAAGTCTTTGCCTTAGCGTGATCAAGTAGTTCAAAGATCACGTAACCAATTCGGTTGTAGAACTCAAGACCTGTCTTTGAGCCCCTCGTAGGATTGATTTCATTCTGACCATTAGTACGGTTCACGAATGAGACTGTGCCATCATCGAGATCGTATCCAATCCTAAAATGCTGATCCTTGTAGATCATGTCTGTGATCAGTCGACCGAATGCCTTTTGGACTTGGCCATTGTTGGCCTCAGGGTTTGTCCCATAAGGGACCTTCTGTGCTCCAAATGCTTCAGATAGGAATTGCTCAAAGTCCATGATAGTTGTCCATATGCTTCATTTCTATTTAACCAAGAAAAAGCCCGACCGAAGCCGGGCTTTAAAGAGTGAAGCTAAGTTCTTCTTAGAATGTACCACCAACCACTTCATCGAAGCTAACATCCTGTCGAACTGCAACGAAGTTGAGCTGAACCCAGTTGATTGAATAGACTGGCTTGATGAAGATCGAGCCAACGAACTGACGGTTCATTCTGACCTCTGGAGTGTTGTTGGACGTATCGCAGATCACTCGGAAGTCTTCAATACCACCACGACCACGAACCTGCTCGAGCTTAGGAGAAACCATGTTCACAAAGTTATTACGAGTGAACTCGTTGTTGGTCTCGAAGAGGTAGTACTTAGCAGCGATCGAGATGTCCTTCTCAAGCGAGATGAACAGACGGCGTGTGCCGATCTGACCAAATGCGCTGTTCTTACCAAGCAGGGTCTTGTCACCGTAAAGGACAGTGCCTTCGGTGTTGAAGGTAACGACTGGGTTGATACCAACCTTGTAGATGGCATCACGGCTTGTCTTGTTTGGGTTGAACGCAAGCGATACAACGTTCTTCAGACGACCACGAGTATAACCACCTGGGCTGACCCAAGGATCATTGGTGTTGTCAACCTGAGCACAAAGACCTGCAAGGTCAGCGTTCAGAGGGATCCAACGATACTTGTCGTTGTAGACGTCATACTGTAGCTTCCAACCCGAGTCCATAACAGCGTAGGAGCTAGAGCGACCAACGGTATTACGAGTCGAAGTGATGTTGGCAACAGCTGTGGATTGAGTGGTGTTCAGAACATCTTCCAGCTTAGGAGAGTAGAACACAACGCAGTCCTTACGTGTCTCAGCAAGGTTGTCAATTGCATTCTGAACCGTGACGGTGTGCTCTGAGGATCCACCAGCGTCACCCATGAAGATGAGGCTAACGTCTACTTCTTCCTGATTACCAAACAGCTCATAGGCGCGAGTCAGGTCACCTGCGGTGATCATTGTCGAATCCTTACCGCCTGCCATAACAGCAGCGATAGGAGCAGCAAGGTTCTTGAACGATACTGCAACGCCATTCTGGACACCAGTGGTTCCCCAGTCAGCGGAGTTTGCAGCAACACCAAGGGTAGCAGTAGCAGTAGCACCTGAACCGTCACCTGTGATGGTCACAGTAGGTGCAGCTGTATAACCTGCACCGGCGTCTGTTACAACGATCGCAGTCACTCCACCATCAACGACAGTAGCAGTACCAGTTGCTGCTCTACCACCCGACTGAGGTGCAGAGAAAGTAACAGTAGCTTCAGTGTAACCTGTACCAGCGTTATCAACTACAACGGAGTCCACCTGACCATTGGTCGAGTCAACAACGTCGTCTCCCGAAGGAGCAGTGATCGCCCAAACATACTTCGAAGTGCGGTTGATCACGTTGATGTAGTAGTTAGGTGCGTTGTTCGAATCCTTAGAGTCAGTTGCCTTAGACAGGTATGGGTAGGTCTCAAGGACCGAACCAACAACGCCTGTGAACTTACCCTGAACGTCAACAACGACTACGTGGACTTCGTCATTGTGTGCGCCGAGAGAAGCCGCCCACTCCGAAGTGTTAGGAGCAGTGTCAAAGAGGTTTGCGTATGCCCAGCCTTCGAAGCCTGCTGCGTCTACCATGTGAACAGCAATGGAGTCACCGATGCTGCCAGGATACTTCGAGGCAAACTTGATTGTGGTTGGTGTGGTGCGAACAATCTCAAAGTGCTGAGAGTTCTTGATTAGGATACCTGCACCATCATCCGAAGAGTTGAGTGCGTCTTCGTCTGCTGCACGGACAACCTTGAGGTCACCAGTGTATGCAAGGAAGTTATAAGCTGAGAACCAAGAAACAAAATTCTTGTCGTCAGGCTTACCGAAGGTCTGTTCAAGTTCAAGTGGGGTAGAAACAGTAGTGATCTGCTCTACAGGGCCCCAAGCGAAGTCACCGGCGAAAGCACCGCCCGAGGTGCCAGAAGTTCCAACGATGTTGGTAAGGTCAGTTTCTTTGAAACCAACTCCAGGGCTTTGATTAGGTGTCATCTATATTCTCCTGAGAATCAAAATTCGTGCTTGATGAAAGCAATATGTCTGAGATATTTATGTTCTGAGGTTAGTGAAATGACCCAAACAATTCCGCACTCGAACCAAACTCATCGTCCATACCATCATCCATGAATCCAAATGCTGTATGGTACTCTGCTTCCTGTAGGATGTTCTGTCGAATGATATCTCGAGTGTTCTGATCAAATGTATCCTCAAAGTAAGGCTGAGCAGCGAACCATGCGAAGATGACAAGCGTCATCACAATGTCGTCGGTTTTTCCCTTCTCAGCCTCATAGCTCGTCCCCTTCTTGGCGAATGAGTTGAGCTCTTGAACCGTGTCGTAGTCTTGGATGATGAGCTGATTAGCTTCAATCAAACCCTTTAGATTTGAACAACCAAGTCTCTTCGTAGTCTTTGTAGTCTTGACACCAGGTGTGATCTTCTCATTCCTGGCACCGCTTAGTTTTGCGTCGTTAGAACTCGAACGGGACAGCAAGAGGTTTTCGTATTCGTAGTCCATCCATAGAGCGTCCACAACCTGCTTACCGTAGGTATTAGACTCGACGATGACGTATGCCTCGTTATACTTCTTACCTGTCTTGTCAATTAGGTCAGCCAGAAGCAAGGGAGACATGATGTTACTTCGCATCATCACTACTTGCTTATATGGAGCCTCAGTTACATCAATCACAGATACAACAGAGAAGTCTTTACCAACACCCTCCGAGACGTCAGCGGTCAGAACATAGTTGTGACCAGGCTTTGGATCCTCATACACCTTGAAGTCCTTCTGATCACCAACAAGCCTGATAGGCTGCTGGAAGGTCAGTCTCTGAAGAACGTTTGGAGACAAGAGAGTGTCAGAACTTCCTTGGAACTCACAAAGAAATTCTTGATTGAACTGGCGCTCAGACATGTTAGCCATCTGTTGGTCATACCAGTCCTTATCTCGGGCTGGATGCTCATACCACAGCGCATCATCCCAAACGTATGCGTTCTCTCCACGCTGCGCTTCAGTCCACAGCTTGTAGAACAGGTTCATACCGTTCGGAGTTGATGTGATGATGATCTTCGATGTAGAACCAGATGAAACTACAGGGTAGGTTGCGGTGTAGAACTCAACATCGTTTTCAACCCATGCGAACTCGTCGAGGTAAAGTAGGTTAACCGACTTACCACGGACACCCGAACCACCAGTAGCAGCCGAAACGATCTTAGACTTGTTACCTAGCTGGATCGAACCCTTGTTCCAGGAATGAACACCCGGCTGGAACCACCAAGGAAGTAGCTCGTACATTTCCTTGATACGGTCAAGAATTTCCATAGCCTGCCCTCGCTGCTGAGCAAGGACGTAGATGTTGTATTTCCTGTTGAAGATTGCATACCAGAGGAGAACCGCAGCTACAGTCGTGGTCTTACCCATCTGTCGTGGCCAACGGAGAATGGTGAATCTATTACCGACAATCTTCTTCATCGCTCGACGTTGATAGTCGAACGGCTTGAATGGCACGGTACCCATGTCCAGGCTCAAAATCTGGACGTAGTTTTCTAGAAAGTACTCAAAGTCCTGCGAGCACTTATAGATTTCCTCAGCTTGCTCAGGAGTGAGCTCAACATGGACACCAGCTTTCTTCAGGTTGTTGAGACCGTTGTAGCAATCTTGAGGATTGATTGTCCCTTGATATGTCTTGTCAATCATTCAAGTCTTATATCCATATCTCATTGTGAACGCACGTATAGAGCATTAGTATTACTCAGGAGTATTTACCAATTGTTTCGCAAAATGAGTCCAGAACTAGCCGTCGGCTAAGCGTAGTCGCGACGTGAGATAGAGTCTGGTTAGTGCTTTACTCGAAACAATTCAAGAGTCGAAAGACTTAAAGAGACCTGCTCTGCTACTTTGCAACAGGTGTGTTCATATACCAAGGACTGTGCGGTGTATGGACTGGCGGGATTTCCGAAAGGACCGAATCCTGACTGATAGGGCGTTGACCGAATCCCCACGTCCTGTTTAATGGTCAGACCAGTCGTGTGATTGCTTAATCATGGTTCGAGCCTGCTAGGCCGAATTGTGATTAAAATTCTTGGTATATAGAAACTTCGAAGGATGATAAGAGTATGGACTCAAACACGATGAGGAGACTCGTTAGAGTCTCCGAATATCCGAACGAAGTGAGGATCGACTATAACTGGTTCAATGGAATATTACGAATCGACTTCTGAGAAGTCTCCGTCAATCGTATTTTCCTTTTCCTTCTCAGCCTTTTTCCTGTCTTCCATCATAGCAAGGAAGTCCTCAGTCGAACCTACAAAGACATTGTTATTCTGAGTAACCTGTTGAATAGGTGCTTGGCTATCTGTCTGCTTTTCCCTCTTAGGAGCTTGCTTGATCTCCTTAGACAGTTTAGAAAGCGAGATATTGAGGTCGGCTACTGTCTTGATGAAGGTAGCAGCAGACGAATACATCTTATCAGACTGTGCTTGTTGAGTGATGCTAATGAGGTCAGGAACCTGCTCCATCATCTGTCCGATAAGCTCCTTCAGATTGGATCTAGCTTCCTGATAATCATCCTCGATCTCTGGAGACTCCTTTACCTCAGCCAGCTCGGTTGATTGAGATGGGCGAGGTAATGAAGCAACAGGAGTCATAGCTCCGAGAGATTGTGAAATAGCATCAAGTCCAGTCATCGTGCTCATTAGATCGTCCCGACAAGCTTACCCTTGTGGTACAGGTTGTACTTGAATTCTCTGCCAGGATTCAACTTCCTGATATTTGCAGCGTGAGCTTTAGCTGCTTCTTCGGAATCATGTGCTACTCGAGCATCGTGCATTCCACTTTCCTTGCCATCCTTCCTAAGCGCATGTGTATGCCACTCAGCGTTAGCTGCACGAGAATTAGCACGATGCTTTGCAATGTCACTATGTGCGCGCTTCCAACCCTTGATTGCTTCTTCTAGGTAATCTTCGAATGTTTCGTACATGGGTCCTTATTCCTTAAAACTGCGTGTGGTTGTGTCTACGATAGTGTGCGGATCATTAGGACCAGCATTCATTGGTGTGACAGTTGAGACATACTTCGAGAAGATGTTCTCGAAATCTGCATCACCGAAGTTGAGGATGGTCTGCTTGATTCGGTTAGTTGTTCTACGGTCAGGGTAGTAGTATCCCTTGACTGTGAAGTTCAAGGTCCATACGATTGTTCTACGAGAGTCGAAAGATCCTTCATAGTCAATGTCAATAGCAGTGGAGTTGAGGATGATAGGAACATTCGTCTCTAGCTTGAAGTCTTCTCTGTCACGGATGGTAACAGTAAGCTCAGGCGTGAAGAACGGAAGGATCTGTTCCACCACCTTAAGGGAGTCATCAAGTTTCCTTGCGCCAATGTATAGGTCAAAGGTCAGATCATACGGGATGCGATTGTAGGACATGATCTCTGTACCATCATCCATCTCATCCATCATCCGGTTGAGAGGGTTGACGTGTCTCTCTGGTGCAAAGTTGAGTCCAACAAGCTCGAAACCCATACGAGGGAACATGACATCGAAGTCTGTGTCATCCATGTTCTCGCCAGCAATAGATGCCTCGAGGAACTTTTCCTTCTGAGAGAAGATCAAAGGAACACGATAAGGACGACCGAAGTCGTCAGTGATCTCAATCTCATCAAAGACAGTAGCGAATGCTACGATCAGCTTCTTAGTAGTCTGGTGATACCATGCTGGTCTAGCCATACTCAGAAGTCTCCGAACGGATTGTTTCTATCGAAGGAGTTGATCACGATGTCATTCTTCTCATTGATGATATCTTCGTTGATGTGAGTCTTACGAACAAGACTATCATCGGTCGGATCAAAGCGATCGGCTGAAGGCTTACCAGTCTGAAACTTCTCGCGCGAGCCTGTGAACGTCTCGCATACCAGCTTATAGGTGAAGTGGCGACCAAACTGCCAGTCAGGGTTGTTATACCATACCTGATTGATCTCGAACAGAGTGTTGGTCAGGGTGAAGTCTGGCTGGTACGGATCACCAACGTAGATGAGGTCACCTTCCATTGGACGGGAACGACCAGTACCAAGCTCAGCGAAACGCTTCTTAGACATCACGAAGTCGGAAGTCTGGTTCACTCGGAAGCCAAACTTAGACATGATGTTTTGATCACCGTTATACTGGAAGCCATCAGGTTGATAGACTTCGATGATGAAGTTCCTGCGGAAGACAGTCTTCTTTGGTTCCTGAAGAACAGGATCAATCTCAAAGATCTCTCTAGGAATGTAGAGGACATCTTGACCGCTCATCTGGATCATCTCGATGACGAGGTCTTCAAAAAGGTCCTGCTCGGAAGTCTCAGATGAATTGTTGAAATAACGGTTCAGCATCTCGATTCTCAGTATGAGTTGTTTCGAGATATTTATCCTACGAAAAAGCTAGGCGGCTCTTCATACATGTCGTGGAGCTCTTGCTTGAGCCTATCAATTTCAGCCTGCGCCTCATTCAAGATCTCTTGACCTGAGATTTGGACACCGCCAGGTAGCTGTGCATTGGCGAACTTGATGAGGTTGATGCCCCACTGCTTCTTGAACAGAGCGATAGCATACTTCTTCAACCAACGGTTGTTGAAGACATCACCTGTTCTTTCAGGGAGAACCTTTCGGTAGCATTCAACTGCAATCCAATCACCTTCCTTGATAGCTTCCCATGACCCAAGGATCTGGAGTCGGTCATGATGCTGATTGAATGAGATTCTGTCATCAGCACTAAAGGTATCGGAGAGAGTGTTGAGGTAAGACTGTGTGATGTAGTAAGACGCTAGACCATCACCCATGACCTTACGAGGGTTCATGAGGTCAGTCATGTAAGCCTGATACTGAAGGTTGAGGTTAGCAATACCATTAGCACCACCGCCCGATCCTGCCCCAGCATGAATCACTCTAAGGACAGACTGCGTTTCAGGAGGAAGGATGAAGTACCTCTTCTCAAGATGTTCGGCTGTGACTTGGATATGGAGGAACACTAGCTCCGAGCCATCAGAGTGATACTCGTGAAACAGATCGATGGCATCATCAATTCTGTCTTCGAGCTGCTCGTTATCTACGTTGATGCGAAGTACTGGAGCGCCAAGGGCTCTTAGGCAGTAGTTCTTGAACTCTTCTCGGGAGTTAATGCGCGCCATGTAGTATTCCTAGGTTTGATTCTTTCGATGTTATTTAAGGCTCCACTAACCATTGAGAGAACTTCTCGACTGACTTCCCTTGTTTCAAGGCAAGCTGAAGTCTGACGAACAGTTTCCTCATAGAGTGAAATCTTGCTGTAGATCTCGGTGACGTTTACGCTCATCTCTTTTCCGTGAGTAAGGCGATCAAGTGATCCAATTTGTTTCCAAGGCCCTTGACTTCATCTTCAAGGGCGTCCAACCTCTTGGCTTGCTTGATGCGGACTTTGGCGCGGTTATACTCTTCCTTGTTCGTATTGACCACACCTGCACCGCGCTTGATCAGGTCGGGGAAGTCTCTTACCTTGATATCCATTATGTGACTGCAATGATTCTCAGAGATTCAAACATCGGAGGCTTGGCAGAGTTTCTAGCACGACCAACCAGCTTTAGCTTGAAGGAAGTGAACGGCTCATCTGCCCAGCCTGGGTAGTTGACACCTTCGGAAGTGTATGGTGAGCAATGTTCAGACGCTACAATGTGATACTCCACAAGGTCATTCACATCTACCGAAGAACGGGTCTTAGTGAGAGCGTTTGCCTTAGTCCAAGGTTGCTCATCAATTGAACCTGAAGCATGGACAGGGAGAGTCTTGATGTAGACATCGAAGTCAGCATTAAGGTCCTTGTAGACATCGACATAGATGTGAATGTCGTTGGCTGCATTCTCAAGGTTGACTGCTCTTGTCACATACTTGTAGATCTCTGTTCCACTGACAACGTCTTCCTCAGCATACCAAACAGGGTTCTCGGGATCGACAGGTGCAGTGGACATCTTAGCCTTGTCTTGCCACTCAACTCTATTACTGATAGTAGTGGCGCTGAAGGTATCCATGTTCACTACAGGCGAGCTGTTAGGGTCGGAAGTTGTGAATGTGGCGCTAACCTCAATTGATTTCTCATCTGGACCGAGCATAATTTGCTCATTGACCTTAGAGGCAATCTTGAAAGGCTGACCAAGGAATCTGTCTTCCTGAGGAACGAACGAAACAGGCTCAAGTCTCTGGTAGTTACTTGCTTCAAAGAGGCTACCATTGTCACCGTGTCCAATACCATGGAGGTTCCATGATTCGGTTGAGCGGTAAGGTAGGTAAGCACCTGAGATGTTGAACACCTCATACTTCGAGTTGCTGTTGTAGCAAACAATACCCGATCCGCCGAACCTACCTGTTGCAGTCGCTGGAGTCTGAAGGTTGATGATGAACGAATCTTCAGAGCAAACTTCAACAACCGAGTGACCAAGCGAACCTGAGACGTGCTCAGTGTTGAAGTCGGTTACAGGAATGCCTGCAATCATACCACCCGGGAACTTGGTTCCATAGGAGTTAGAAGCGACGGTTCCGAAGCATTGGTTGAGGGTGTAGCTCGCAGGCTTCTTAGTATCAATGGCACTGATCAAGAACCAGTCACGAACCTCGCGAGATTTAGCATCGCAGCTGTAGGTCTGGCCTTGAGTGAAGATACCAGATACATCCTTCAGCAAGACCTGATACCTATTCGCTACTGAGGTAGACTTGACGTCGACAACAATACCCTTACCAGTTGTGGTGTGCATTGTCTGACCAACCTGAGGTACGAAGTCAGATACATCAATGAGGAATGGTGTGTCGTTGAACAGGCTAAGCGATACGCGGTCACTGGTTGTCAGACCGTGATCTCTCAGGAACACTCTGACTCTGGTCGAACCATTCTCAGTCTGGAAAGGATTGTCCGGAAGGATGACGCCATCATCTTCATGTGCATTCTCGAACACAAGGTTCATCGTACCCTGTTCAAAGTTTGCCTTGTAGAGCTTGTACTTGATTTGCTCATACTGCTCTGCGTTCCAGGTGCTACCATTCAATGAACGGAAGCTGACCTCGGTGGTAGTCTGGCGTTCAACAATCTTGCCAGGCATGTTTGTCACTTCCTCACCGAGGCGTGCAACCCAGAGGCGAGTGTTAGGAGAATAGCCACCCACCACGAAGCAGTACTGAGTCTGCGACTCAACAAAGACTGGCTGATCAAATACAACCTTGAACGCTCTCGATGAGTCATCAGAGGCGAATGGCTGGATCTGATCTGGAGTGTAATACTTGCTGGCGAGAACAGTGGTTCCTGGGTAACCATTCACCATGTCTCGGATCTGGACAAAGATGCGGTCGCTGAAGAGGTCAACCTGCTTGAAGAACAAGTCAAGCGAGGTAACGAACATGTCTTCCTCGACAATGAATGCTTGTGCTACAGGGTCACCACATGCACCATAGGTCCCACCACCTGCAACACACTGACAGATCTCTGTGTAGTTGTTTGGGTGGTATGGCTTCATCTTCTTGAGACAAGAAGGATCTGGAGTCGGTGGCGCAGGAGTTGCCTCAGGTTCAACGCGCGAGCGGTTCGTCTCAATAGGCGAAGCCGCAGGACTGATCACGTTGAACGTGTGACTCTGCTTGGTGACATTCAAGCCACCGGCGAAGTAGGTTGTCTTAGCACTTGTGGTTTGCATGTCCGGGTCGCCAGACAGCTCAGGGTCGTCACTCAGGACAAACTCCTTCTCACCAGTGAAGAATCTACCTTCGGGAATTTTGAACTCGCCTCGGATCTCGCCATTCGCGTCAGTGATCAGAGGCGAGCCAAATTCAACAAGCTGCGAAGCAGTCGCAGCGTTAGCTGTACTAAGCTGGAAACCAATGTCTCGACAAAACTCTGAGACATTCTGTCCATCAAAGAAAGCGTAGACTCGAGTGTTAGGCTTCATCTTAGTAGCATAGAACTCAACGCTCCTGCTACGGATGTAAGGGACAATTTGGACGTCCTTTACGACGTCGTCAATATTGTATCGGTCTGTTCTAGATTCGACTGTTGACATTTCGAGCCTTAATGATTATTGCATCTGGAAGCGAGCATGGTTTCTTTCAAGACCACCACCGCCACCTCTACCAGCTGCCGGACGAGTCTCTGCTGTATTTAGGATGGTCGTATTCAGGTCAATCCATGTTCCCCAATCTGTACCAAGTACCTTCTCCTCGACCACAGGGTTAGGCTTCGGTGGTTCTGGACTTGGCTTAGGTGCAGGAACAATTTCCTTGATCGGCTCAACATTGGCTTCAATGTTAGTGATGATCTGAGGAAGGATCTTTGTCTCAGCCCATGTATCGTTGTTTGGAGACATAACCATCTGACCAGCTTGGTTATACTGGAGGTATGGGTTGACACTCAAGTGCTTGGTAGCATATGGCTGATCAATTGCAACACTCTCAGTATAAGGGCGCGTAGCAACGTTACCATGGAGCTTGTAGCCTGAAGACTTAGCCGGGTTGAACACCAACTTACGGTTAGTTGCCTTAAAGGCTGGTCTTAGCTGCTTCTTGGTACGGTCTGTACCTGCCTTGAACTCTGGGTTTGTGAGATCCGCAGCTTGGAAGTCTTGGAAGTTGTCAGCGACGAATCCATTCTTGAACCTGTCGAAACCGTTCTCATCCTTGATAGACATCTCAGCAGCCGAGCGCTCAAGAACTGTCAGAGCAGTATAGTACTCAACGTTCTCAATTCGGTTCTCGAGTGAGCCAATATCACGCATGGTGTAACGGCGGTTCTCGATGAACTTAGTGCGAACATCATTGAGCGAGTATGTGTATGGGCTCAACCAAATCTGGTAAAGCGCCATCGCATTGTCGTCAGTCTTAGGAATTCGAGGATCGTCAGATGGTTCACCCTTCTTGATGTAGATGAACCCATCCTTATTGATCTGCAGCAAGTCAGCACGACCAAGGTAGTACTCTACGTCAAAGATAGCGGTGCTATTGTTGGCAGGGAGAACTACGTTGATCTGATTGTCGTCGAGAATGTCTGGGCGGAAGTCAATGCTTGATGCGAGTGGATATTCAACACCTGCGGAAGACTTATAGCTGCCAAGGTTCTCGTAGGTTACGCCTGAGTCGGACGCGTTGAGCGCTGGAGCATACGAATCAATAGTGAAATAACCTTGGTTGCCACTGTGTTCGTAGTAGTCAAAGTTGATAGCCAGTCGATAAGAGCTGTTCGAAGAGAAGCTAGGTGCTTTTGAACGAACAATCTTAGACTCGCGATAAGCAGTGTCCGTGACATTGGGGACAAGTTTGTATTCATCCGTGATGTCAGCCACTGGAGAATCTGGAGAACCTTCGACATAGAGTTTGACACTCCTGATGCGGTAAGCATCGGTAACGGTAAGAGGAATCTCAGCACCAATGTTGGTAGCTGGAGCTGTGTTTGTGCTGATTGTGAGGTTCTGCGGGGTCTTTGTTCTTTCAGTCTGGTTGGTCTTGAGTACGTCGATGATGACAAACACCGAGGCACCTGCCGCGCCGGAACCAAGATCAATCGAGATGCTGGTTGGCGAGAAGGTAGTCACACTACTCGGGATGAACGAAGTAGTGGAGCCTGAAAGGACATACCAACCGATCATGCTGTTGCCAGCATTGTCAAAGTACTCGTTAGCCGATGTGGTGAAGGTGACTCGACCAGAGCCGTCTGCAACACCGTTCAACTTCTTACGAACAACAATGTTCATCGAACCGTTGAGCTCGTCATCTGCGGAACGGAGAGACTTTACGTTGTCTCGATCGATTCTGTAGATGAGCGCAGTCTGGTTGGTGTTGTAAACCTCAATCGTAGATGTGACAGGGTCAACAACCGCGTTGACATAGAATCCATGGTCAGGGACGACAAACGCCTCAGCATCCGAAAGCTTCCTTCCAGGGCTCAGGTTGATGTCGTAGATGTAGTAACGGTAGACCGCTGTATCATCAGCCAGGCTACCTGAAACATACTCAGCATCGCTGACCTTCAAGGTACCAATCATAGTACCTGGAGTAGATGTACCTGTGGTTGGCTGGTCGTAGATTTGAACAACAGCGTCAGTCATCATGCCAAGGTTGTTCGCATTTGGCCAGATGCCTGGTCCAACCGGACGACCTAGGATGTAGCTTCGACTATCAAAGTGCTTGACAAAACTCGTAAGCGTGTTGGTATCGCGAGCCTTAGGGAATACAACTGGAGTGTCGGAGAGAGTTTCGACACGGTAGCCCTTGACGTATGCAACCGATGGAGTCACAACCGCAACAAGGTTGTCATCATCACCTTCAAGCGACCAACCAAGAGGGTCAGCAGCAGATGTCTTCTTGCTGTTGAGGAATGAGACTCGGAATGGACGGATGGTGTAGTCACCGTTAGTCTCATAGGTTCTCTTAGCAATAGCGTCCATGATATCCGCGTACTCGGAATCAGTCTTCATGTACTCTACAACCATGCCTGGACCCAGGCGGCAGAGAGGAATGAAGTT
>JACYYK010001186.1_pt10 | contig 25540 bp, 22 predicted proteins | sample 8236871 | NCBI WGS metagenome assembly JACYYK01 (sample SAMN14103087, study PRJNA606662) | landfill metagenome | isolation source: landfill solid waste inoculated with endophyte fungus Paravalsa indica | place: India:New Delhi, Okhla landfill site | collected 2017-11-05 | reverse complement strand
GCCTCGACGAGCCAGCCGCCCTCCGGCGACGGCCCCGCCCGCAACCGGCCGTGGAGGAGGTCGACTCGTTCCCGCATGCCGACCAGACCGTATCCGGAGTCGTCGGACGTCCGGCTCGCTCGGGTCTTCTCCGCGCTTCCCCTGCCGTCGTCGGCGATCCGGATGTGGAGCTGCTCGCCCACCGCGCAGACGCCGACGATCGCCCGGCTCGCGTCCTTCGCGTGCTTGCCGACGTTGGTCAGCGACTCCTGCACCAGGCGCAGCGCGGATCGGGCGACCTCGGGCGGGAGGTCGCCGGGGAGGTCCACCGTGAGCTCGGTCGGGATGCCGTGGTTGCCGGTGTCGACGAGACGGCGGAGGTCCGCGGCGAGGTCGGTCGTGGCCTGCTCGCTGAACTCGCTGGCACCCGCTGGGGCGTCCCCGCGCATGCTCCGGACCAGCCGCCGCATGGCCGTCATCGCGTCGGTGCCCGCCCGCTCGATCTGCGCGAGCGCGTCGGTGACCACGGCGGGGTTCTGCTCGGCGACCATCCGCGCGGCCTGGGCCTGCACCACGATGCCCGTCACGTGGTGGGCCACGACGTCGTGCAACTCGCGGGCCAGCGCCATGCGCTCGGCGGTCTGCGCGTCGCCCACGGCCGTCTCGACCATCCGGGCCCGCTCGGAGTCACGCGCCTTCAGGAACATGCCGATGGCCACACAGATCCCGAGGGCCAGCAGCGCCGTGCCGAAGGCCGTCCGCACCGTGGGCGAGTCGTACGCGAGGGGAGTGTGCACGAGGGTGACGACCCCGACTGTGACGGACTGGACGACGACCAGCCAGGTCGCGCGTCTCGTGGATTCGTGGCGGACGACCGTCACGACCAGGGCCATCCCGCTGAGGATCTGGCTCAACGCGATCCCGTAGAAGGTGGAGTAGAGCGGCCCGGTGTACCGGAAGAGAACACCCGAGACGAGCACGAGCGCGCAGTAGTACGCCACCGCCTGGGACGGGAACTTGGAGCCCAGCACGGCGACCACGGCCGTCCCGACGCAGCACAGCATCACGAGAATGTCCAGGCTGGGTGGCGACTGGACGTAGGAGAGCTCCAGGAAGAGCAGGACCGACAGCGGGGTGACCAGTGCCCACCGGCGCCGCAGGAACGCCACGAGTTCGTTGCGCTCGCGGCTCGGGCGCCGCGTCCTGCGGTGGTAGATCCCCGCGACCACGGTCAGCAGGAGCAACGCGAGCCCCGTGACGGCAGTCACTGCGAGGTCGGTGAGCTCGACGTTCCGCAGCCCGATGAACAGGCCCGCTGGATGCACGAGACCTGCCCGCGTCAAGGAGGCGACGACCGTGGCGCCCACCAGAGTGCCGGTGACGAACACCGCTCCGATCGGGCGCAGTCTCGACACCGCGTAGTACACGAGCTGGACCCCCGCGACGGTCTCGCCGAAGGTGATCTTCTCCAGCAGCGCCGTGTACGCCGGGGTGCCCGTGACGACGATCAGAGCGGTGGACATCAGCAGCGTGCCGGCCCCGGTGAGCCCGGCGGGCAGTGGACTCCGGTACGACCACACGGCACACGCCGCCAGCACCACGATCCCGGGAATCAACAGCAGGTCGAGACCGACCGGGCCGAATTCGTCCACTGAGGACCTCACGATGATGGCGAGGTCGCCGAGTACGGCGGCGAGCAGGACGATGCCGGGAAGATTGACCTGTTGGGAGTGGCGCGCGACGAACTCGCGGACGGGTTGCGCGACGCGTTCGCGGAGGGACCGGGTGGGCACGACACGACGGTAGAGCAGCGAGGGCTTCCCCCAGCGCGGCCATCCGGCCATCTCCACCTCGGTCGATCGGCCGAGACGAGCGGCCTCGCTTCCACCCGTCCGTCCGAGGTGGAGAGACCCCGCCGCGAGAGACGCTCCCCTCATGCGTTCGGAGACACAGACGATCAACATGCCCGGTGAACCGGCCGGTTCCGGGCCGGTCCTCTCGGGCCGAGGGCTGATCAAGACCTACGGCACCCAGCGTGCTCTCGACGGCGTGAGTATCGAGATCGGCGCGGGAGACGCCGTGGCGATCGTCGGACCGTCGGGCTCGGGCAAGAGCACGTTGCTGCACGTGCTCGCGGGCATCCTGCCCGCCGACACCGGTGAGGTCCTTCTCTCGGGGCGTCGGATCGACCAGCTCGGCGAGGGCCCGCGCAGCGAGCTGCGGCGCAAGGAGTTCGGGTTCGTGTTCCAGTCGGGCATGCTCGTGGCCGAGCTGACCGCCGCCGAGAACGCGGCACTGCCGCTGCTGCTCGGGGGTACGTCGCGGTCGTCGGCGATGGCCACGGCGGCCGAGTGGCTCGGCAAGCTCGGGCTGGGCGGCAAGGAGCAACGGCTGCCGGGGCAGTTGTCGGGAGGCGAGGCCCAGCGGGTCGCCATCGCCCGGGCGCTCGGACACCGGCCGAGCGTCATCTTCGCCGACGAGCCGACCGGGGCACTCGACAGCCGCACGGGGGCGGAGACCATGCGGGCGCTGCTCGACGCGGCCGCCGAAACCGGCGCCGCGGTGGTCGTGGTGACCCACGACCGGGAGCTCGCCGCGTCCCTGCCCCGGATGGTGTCCATGCGCGACGGCAGGGTGCAGTTGTGACCGCGTTCCGCATCGCCCTGCGGGTGCTGCGCCGCGACCGGCGCACGAGGACGTCGGCGATCCTCATGGGAGTGGGGGTCGCGGTCGCCACCGGCCTGATGCTGGTGCTCGTCTCCCTGCCGGGCGCCGCACAGGCCCGCGTCGACCGCGCCGCGTGGCAGGAGCCGTCCGCCGCCGACTTCGTGGGGGAAGCCGGCGGTACCCCGATGTCGATGAGCGTCAGCGAGGACGTCCACGGCGACCACACGATCACCCGGGTCGACGTCGCCGCGCACGACGCGTCCGAGATCTCCGAGATCGCGCTGCCGCCCGGCATCGACCGTTTCCCCGGCCCCGGCGAGGTCCTCATGTCGCCCGCCCTGCGCGAGCTCAGCGCCGACCTGCCCGCCTCGGTGCTCGCCGACCGCTACCCGGGTGAGGTCGTCGGAACGCTCGGGCCGGACGCGTTGACCCATCCGGACCAGCTCGCGGTGCTCGTGGGGCACACCGAGGCCGAGATGGGCAGCATGGCCATGCAGGTCTTCGGCTTCGGCCAACCGGGCGACGCCTGGGACCCGACCCTCGACCTCCTCGCCGGCGTGGGCGTGGTGGTCCTGCTGGTGCCGAGTCTCGTGCTGGTGGCCTCCGCCGCCCGGCTCACCGCGTCCCGCCGGGAACAGCGCCTCGCGGCACTGCGCCTGGCGGGAGCGACACCGCGTCAGGTCGTGGGCATGGTCGCGGGCGAGAACGCGATCGCCGCGGCCGGCGGTGCGCTGCTGGGCCTCGCCGTGACGCCGCTGGCGCGCTGGGCGGCGTCCCACGTGCCGTGGGGCGGCGGCACCTGGCAGGCGAGCGACTTCGCCACGTCGCCGCTGCTGACCCTCGCCGTGGTCGTGACGATCCCGCTGCTGGTGCTGGCGGCCGCCGTCGTCGGACTCTGGCGGGTGGTGCGCAGTCCGCTGGGGGCCGCCCGCAGCGAGCGTCCCCGGCGACCGCACTGGGTCCGGCTGCTCGCGCTGCCGCTCTCGGGGCTGGTGTTCTTCCTGATCCTGCGGAACCTCTCCGACGCGGTCGGGGTCGTGCTGCTGCTCGGTGCGTTGGCGCTGATCATCGCCTCGTCGATGCTCATCGGCCCGTTCGTCACGGCGGCCGTCGGCGCGTTGTTCGCCCGTTCCTGGCGCAGGCCGTCGATGCTGTTGGCGGGCCGCAGGTTGCGGCACGACCCCAAGGGTGCCTACCGCGCGTCCGCCGGGGTGGTGCTGGCGGTGTTCACCGGCTCGATGGCGTTGACGGTGCTGCCCTCGATCGAAACGCTCGCCGGCTCGTCGTCGCCGTTTCGCGACTCGGTGCTGTACGTGAACGCCGACGCCGACGCCACCGCGGTCGCCGAGCGCGCGGACGCCGCACTCGCTCGCTACGGGATCGAGGAGCGGGCCGAGCGGATCGCGACCGCCGAGCTCCAGGTCGACGGCCGTGGCGAGCAGGCCTTCGTCGTCGAGTGCGAGACCGCCGGGCGACTGCTGCGCGTCGACCTGGGCGACGCCTGCGCGAACCCGGGCGTCGCCGTCACGGGCCCGCCCGAACTGGTCGAGGGTGCGGCCGTGGCAAGCGGTCCGGAGCCCGCGATCGACCTTCCGGAGGGCACCCCCGTCCACGAGGTCGGCTCCGAGACCGGCCGGATCGCGCTCCCACCGCTGATCGACCCCGCGGTGTTGCCGGAAGGCGTCGAGCCCGAGCCGTCGATCGTGGCGGTGCCCGTCACGGCGGAGAACGCCGACGTCGTCCGGACGGCGCTCGCCGGGGCCGCGAACGGGCTCCCGGTCGAGAGCGTGCCCACCCGGCTCGCCTCGCAGCAGGCGGAGCTCGACGACCTGCGCCGCGTCACCGTGATCGGTCTTGTCGCCGCCGCGTTGCTGAGCGGATGCAGTGCCGCGATCACCACGGCCGGGTCGGTGATGGACCGGCGCCGCAGCTTCGGCGCGCTCATGGCGGCCGGTACGCCGGTGCGGGTGCTGGGCCGCGCGCTCCGGGCGGAGGCCGCCGCACCGGCGCTCGTGGCGACCGTCGGTGCGGGCGCGACCGGGGTCGTGGTCGGCGGAGGGCTCGCGTGGTTGTTCACGGCGTCGATGCCGGTGGTGACACCGTGGGCGCTGGCACCCGTGGTGCTGGGCGCCGGTACCGCGCTGATCGCCGCGTCCGTGTGCGTGCCCGCGTTGAGACGGGTGAGTGCCGAACCACTCTCCGACGACTGACGTCGGGTTCGCGAGCACGGTGGGGTCGCCTGTCGAACCGGGCGGCCCCACCGCGCGCTACGGCAGCTTCTCGAAGATCAGGTCGCGACTCTCGCGGCCCTCGCCGCGGGCCCGGTGCTCGAACTTCGTCACCGGGCGGAAGTCCGGCCTCGGTGCCCAGCCGTCGTAGCGGTTGCGCAGGGTGGGCTCGGCCGAACACACGTCGAGCATCTGCTCGGCGTAGTCCTCCCAGTCGGTGGCCAGGTGCAGGGTGGCCCCCGGTTCCATCCGCGACGCCACCAGCGACACGAACGAGGGCTCGACGAGCCTGCGCTTGTGGTGGCGCTTCTTCGGCCAGGGGTCGGGGTAGAAGATCCGCACCGCCGACAGCGACTCCGGCGCCACGTGGTGGGTGAGCAGCACGACGGCGTCGCCGTGGAGCAGTCGCAGGTTCTCGACGCCCAGCTGCTCGGCGCGCAACATCAGCTGGCCGAGCCCGGCCTCGTAGACCTCCACGGCGACGTAGTTGACCTCGGGCGCGGCCGCGGCCAGCTGCGAGGTCGCCTCGCCCATGCCGGAACCGATCTCCAGCACGACCGGGGCCTGCCTGCCGAACCACTCGGCGAAGTCGATCGGCCCCTCCGGCAGGTCCGACACCGCCCGGCCCCACGACGGCCACAGCCGCTCCCAGGCTCGTTGCTGGCCCGCCGTCATCCGCCCGCCGCGCTTGACGTAACTGACGACGCTGCGCAGTCTCGGCTGGTGCTCGCTTCCCACGAGCCGCACGATAGCCGTGCGATCCGGATCTCAGCGAAGCGCCTCGAACTCCACCACCAACGCCGCCAACCCGGCGGGCCCCGCCACCGCCACCGGTTGTGGCGGCAGGCCGACGTGAGCGGGCAGGACGTCGATCCAGCCGTCGTGCCGGTCGGTGGCCGAAACGGTGGTCGGAAAACCGTGACCCGAAACGGCGATCTCGGAAGGCAGGAATTCCCAGTAACCCGATTCCCCGTCCGACGCCCACGGGACGAATTCCCAACCACTGCGTTCCGACAGGAACGCGTGAATGCGATCTTCGATGCGGAAACCGTCGGCTCGGGAGGCGAGTCGCCCCGACGCGACGGCACGCAACCACCACGGTGCCGGAACAGGCCGCGACGAGCGAATCTTCCGGTAGAGCCTCAGGACGTCCGACTCCTCGGCGCGGTGGATCCACGCGTGGCGGGATTCCGCGGGAGAGGCCGCCGTCGGCGGTTGAAATACCTGTTCAAGGGCCTGTGCCCATTCGAGTTCCGCCATCGGCTGGACTTGGAGGGGAATTCGTATCGCCGTCAAGGGGCACCTCCGGGCTGTTCCTGACGCCGAGGTACCCACTATGGCGCCTCGGCACGTGCCGAAACCGGTTGAGTGGGCGCACTCACAACCATTTTACCGGCAATTAACCCGGTCGGGCGCGAAAAACGGGGCCGCGGACGCCGAGCGCGCCCACGACCCCGTTCGATCCCGTCAGGCGTCGCGCTTGTTCGTGGTCACGATCGCCACGATCAGCAGCACGAGCGCGAAGCCCGCGAAGTATGCCAGTGCCCAGCCCGGGCTGAGCGGCGACGTCGACAGGGGCGGCCCCGCGAACTCCAGCCCGCCGTTCGACTCGCCGTTGCCGGTCAGGAACTTGTGCGCCACGTTGAACGGCAGCCACTCGTAGATGTCGGCCCCGACCTTCGGGATGAGCTGCACCAGGCCCTCGACGGCCAGGGTGTAGATCATCAGCAGCGAGATGGCGCCCGCGCTGTGCCGCACGAGCAGTCCCACGGCCACCGCGATCACCGCCGCGATCGCGTACACCACGCCCACGCCGGCGACGTTCACGATGTCGGCGGTGCTGTTGAGCGCCAGGTCGTAGTCCGGTGCGAGCAGCAGCGACAGGCCCCACGACGAGAACGCCGTGAGCTCGCCGATGATCAGCGCGAGCAGTGCCACGACGGTGGCCTTGGCCGCCAGCACCGCGGTGCGGTTGGGCACCGCCTGGAACGTGGTCCGGATGGTGTTGAACCGGTACTCGGTCGTCACCGACAGCGCGCCGAGCACCATGATGACGGCGAGCCCCATCTGGTAGCCGTACTGCGTGGTGGCGACGCTCGCCGGGAACTCCGGGGTGGCGTTGCCGACCACGAGAGCCGTGAAGGAACCGGCCAGCACGATGCTGGCCACCGCACACCACCACGGTGACCGGGTGGTGAGCAACTTGATGCGTTCGACCGCGAGCAGTGTCATCGTCCTTGCCTCGTCAGTGGGTCGGTCAGGCGGCGGTGGGGGCGGATTCGGTGGCCGTGGCGTCGGCGTGGTACTCGACGGCGTCGCCCGTGATGTGCATGAAGGCCTCTTCGAGCGAACCCTGCTGAGGACTCAGCTCGTGCAGCACGGCGTTGTTCTCGTACGCGAGCTCGCCGATGCGGTCGCTGTCCAGACCGGACACCAGCAACCCGTCGTCGGTGTCGGTCACCTCGGCGCCCTGCTCGCGCAGGACCTTGCCGAGCACGTCCAGCTGCGGGCTGCGCACCTTCACGCTCGTCCCGGAGGCGCGCGCGACGAACTCCTCCGTGCTGCTCTGCGCGATGAGCCTGCCCCGGCCCACGACGACGAGTTCGGAGGCGGTCAGTGCCATCTCCGACAGCAGGTGGCTGGAGACGAAGACGGTGCGGCCCTCACCGGCGAGGCGTTGCATGAACTGGCGGATCCAGAGGATGCCCTCCGGGTCCAGACCGTTCACCGGCTCGTCGAACAGCAGCACCTCGGGGTCGCCCAGCAGCGCGGCGGCGATGCCGAGGCGCTGCGACATGCCGAGCGAGAAGCCCCCGGCGCGGCGGTCGGCGACCGAGCTGAGGCCGACGGCCTCCAGCACCTCGTCGACGCGGCGGACGGGGATGCGGTTCGACCTCGCCATCCAGGTGAGGTGTGCGCGCGCCGACCGGTTGGGATGGACCCATTTGGCGTCCAGCAGGGCACCGACGGTCCGCAGTGGATCGCGCAGTTCCCGGTAGAGCTTGCCCCCGATGCGCACCTGCCCCGACGTGGGGTTGTCGAGTCCGAGGATCATGCGCATGGTCGTGGACTTGCCCGCGCCGTTCGGCCCGAGGAAGCCGGTGACCTTGCCCGGCGAAACGTTGAACGAGAGGTTGTCGACGGCGAGTGTTTTGCCGTATCGCTTCGTGAGGCCCTGTGCCTCGATCATCAGTTCTCCCTGGTCGCACCCGTGTCAGCCGCCATCATGCCCAGATCGGCACGAATGCCGCGTCGGGTATCCCCCTGACTCCGACCCTGATCCCGTGTCCGCGGCTCAGGGACGCGTGTCCGCACCTCCCGCACGCGTGTCCGCACCTCCCGCACGCGAGCGGGGCTTGTCCCCGTTTTTGAATGCTGGTTCAATAACCGCATGGCACGACCCAGGACCGTGGACCGGCAGCGGCTGCTCGACGCCGCCGCCGTGGTCATCGCCAGGGAGGGACCGCACTTCACGCTCGCGGGTGTGGCGGCGGAGGCCGGGGTCTCGGTCGGCAGTGTGGCCGGGCACTTCCGGTCGAAGCACGGCCTGCTCGTGGCGTTGAGCGAAGCCGCCACCGCGCGGACGGCCACGGTGCTGCGCGAGGCCGCCGAGGCGGCGCCGACCCCGCGGGAGGCCGTGCGGGAGGCCCTGGTGGCGCTGTACGCGGGCCTGGGAAATGCCGAGACCGCGGCCAACCACCTGGCCCAGCTGGGGGTGGACCTGGTCGACGCGACGTTGCGCGACCGGCTCGGCCGTCACTACGCCGCCGTGGAGGACGTCCTGTGCGAGCTGCTCACCTCGCGGGGGCGGGAAGCCTGGTCGGGGCCGCCACCGCGGCAGGCGGTGCGCGTGCTGCTGGCCGTCGCGAACGGTGCGGCGATCGACTGGTCCGTCCGCCCACGCGGTGAGCTCGGCACGCGCCTGCGGGAGGACATCGACCTGATCACGAAGGGCTGGTGGGGGACTTGACCACGGCACGCGAAGGGCGCGCGCTGGACGGACGGATCGCGGTGGTCACGGGCGCGACCCGCGGATGCGGGCGTGCGATCGCGGTCGAACTCGGGCGCGCGGGCGCCACGGTGTTCGTCACGGGGCGTAGTACGCGGGGAAACGCCTCCGTGCTCGGTAGGCCGGAGACGATCGAGGAGACGGCGGAGCTCGTCGAGGCGGCGGGCGGTCGGGGCCTCCCGGTGCGCTGCGACTTCACGTCCGTCGCCGACGTGGACGTCCTCGCCGAGCGGGTCGCCGCGGAGGGTGGGCTCGACATCCTCGTCGACGACGTGTGGGGCGGTGATCGCTACGCCGACCACGCCTCGCCGTACTGGGAGTCGGACCTCGACGACGCCCTGACGCTCGTGCGCAACGGGCTCGACACCCACCTGATCGCGTTGCACCGGCTGCTCCCGCTGCTCGTGCGGCGTCCGGGAGGGCTGCTGGTGGAGGTCACCGACGGTGACGACGACACCGTGCACGGCGCGGCGCTGCCGTACTACCTCGTCAAGTGCGGGGTGCGGGCCATCGCGCGGGCCATGGCGCCCACACTCGCCGAGCACGGTGGCACGGCGCTCGCGGTGACGCCCGGGTTCCTGCGCTCGGAGGCGATGCTCGACCTCTTCGGCGTCACCGAGGAGACCTGGCGGGAGGCGGTCACCGACGAGCGGCCTGAGTTCGCCGTGTCGGAGACCCCGTACTACCTGGCGCGCGGGGTCGCGGCGTTGGCCGCGGACCCCGACGTGTCGCGGTTCGCCGGGCGGACCGTGGCGTCGTGGACGCTCGCCCGCACCTACGACCTGACCGACGTCGACGGCAGCAGGCCGGACTTCGGCCGCTACTACGCCGAGGTGTTCCAGGCGGGCCGTGATCCACTCACCACGGACCCCGCGCCGTACCGTTGACCCTCGCCCCGCGTGGGAGGATGCCTCCCGTGACGCAGGGGGCAACAGTGAGCACGACAGAGCAGGGCGGCAGGCTCGCGGGGCCGGTGGGGCCGCTGTCGGCGTCGGTGGCGAACCTGTGCCGGCGGCTGCAGCCGCAGGTGTCGCCGCGCACCGCGGCCGGGTTCGCCCAGGTGTTGCGACGGCTCGGGGCGCCGCTGCAGGTGGCGGTGGCCGGGCGGATCAAGTCGGGCAAGTCCACGCTGGTGAACGCGTTGATCGGCAGACGTGTCGCGCCCACCGACATCGGCGAGTGCACGCGCCTGGTCACCCGCTTCCAGTACGGCACGGTCGACCGGATCGAGGTGGTGTTCAAGGACGGCCGCAAGCAGGTGCTGCCGTTCGCGCCCGACGGTTCCATCCCGGCGGAGTTGGGCGTCGACATCGACACGGTCTCGCACATCGAGGCCTACCTGACCAACGCGGCGTTGCAGCACATGACCGTGATCGACACCCCGGGGCTCGGGTCGCTCGACGCCGCGTCGGTCGCTCGGACCGAACACCTCCTGAGCGCGGCGCGCACGGAGGGCGCCGAGGACGCCGACGGGGAGGACTGGTCGGACGGCGACGCGGACAGTGACGAGCTCGACGAGACGTCGCGCAACGCCGTGGCGGGCGCGGAGGCCGTGCTCTACGTGATGACGCAGGGCCTGCGGGCCGACGACGAGCAGGCGCTCGCGGCGTTCACCGCCGCCACCGCGAGCCGCGAGGCGGGCCCGGTCAACGCGATCGCGGTGCTGAACAAGGCCGACACGATCGTCGCGGAGACGGTGGAGGGCGCCGACGGGGACACCTGGCGCGCCGCGACGCTGTTGGCGCGCAAGCAGGCCGACCTGCTCAAGCCCAGGGTGGCGGACGTGCTGCCGGTGATCGGGCTCATCGCCGAGTCGGCGGAGTCGGGGCAGTTCACGTCGTCCGACGCCGACGCCCTGCGGCAGGTCGCCGAGCTCGACGACGACTCGCTCGAGGTCATGCTGCTGTCGGCCGACATGTTCACGAGCTGGGAGTGCGACGTCCCCGCCGGTGTGCGGGCGCGGCTGCTGGAGAAGCTCGACCTCTTCGGCATCCGGTGCGCGGTCGAGGCGGTGCGCGAGCAGCCCGACATCACGGCGGGCGCGTTGCGCCGGCTGCTGCTCGACGCCTCCGGGCTCGCGGCCGTGCGCGCGCGGTTGAACACGGTGTTCGCCGCGCGGGCCGACGGCATCAAGGCCGCGGCGGCGCTGGCGTCGGTCACGGCCCTGGCCCACGCGTCGGGCAACGCCGCCGAGCGGCAGCGCGTGCACGACGCGATCGAGGTCCTGCTCGCGAAGCCGGAGGCACACCAGCTGCGGGTGCTGGAGGCGTTGACCCTCGTGGCGTCGGGCGCGGTGGAGATGCCGGAGGACCTGACGGAGGAGGTGCTGCGCGTGGGCAGCAACGCCGACGTCGCGGCGCAGCTCGGCAAGTCCGGCGGGTCGCAGGCGGAGCTCGCGACGTACGCGCTGGAACGCGCGGGCTGGTGGCGGTCGTTCGCCTCGTTCGGCGCGACTCCGGCGCAGAGCCGTGTGGCCCACGTCGTCCACCGGGCATACTTCCTCATCTGGCAGCAACTGAGGGCGTCGGGAGACAACCGGTGAGCACGACGACGGCCGAGGGCGGTGGCGCCCGCGAGATCACGAGTGCGCTCGACGAGGACACCCCCACCGGGCGGCTCGGACCGAGTTGCTCCGATGGCGTGACTGTCGACGACGGGGGAACCGCACCGCGGCCGCGTGCGTCGGAACCGGGCGTGGAACCCGTGGGAGTAGCCGCACCGATCGATCACGAGCGGGCACTCGCTGATCGTCACGCGCTGATCCAGCTGTGCTTGTACGCGATGGACCGGGCCCGCAGCGGTGGGGTCGCGGAGCGTATCGAGCAGGGGCTCGCCGGTATCGGGGTGCACGCGATGCGGCCCGACGGCCAGCGTTTCGACCCGTCGCTGCACGAGGCGGGGGGAGCGGTGCCGACCGACGACGTCTCTCTCGAAGGCACCGTCGCCGAGACCGAGCTGGTGGGATTCGTGGACCACGACCGGCTGCTGCGGGCGCCGATCGTGACGGTCTACACCCGTCGGTGACGCGCGGCCGAACCGTCGTCGACGCGTCGGCGACGGCCCGGTGACCGGTGTGCGCCGACCGCCGAGTGAGCCACTGGATCGGGTGACACCGCGATAGGGTTCCGCCTCGTGAGCACGGCACCTTCCCTCGGTAAGCCCAGCCTGCCCGCGCAGGTGAAGAAAGCACGTGAGTCGCTGCTGGCGCTCTTGCGTGACCTCGACCCGCAGGCGGCGAAGTCGGTCGAGGACCAGCGTGGTGCGCGGACCGCGAAGCCGTCGGTCGTGGTGGTCGGCGAGACCAATCGAGGCAAGAGCTCCCTGGTCAACGCCCTGCTGGCGAAGCCGGGGCTGTCGCCGGTGGACGCCGAGGTCGCCACGTCGACCTACCTGGTGTTCGAGCACGCCGACGAGTGGCGGGCCCAGGCGTGCTACCCGGGCCAGCTGGCGCCGGTCGGGTTCGAGCTCGACGAGCTCGAACGGTGGGTCTCCGCGCGCCACGACCTGCCCGAGGGGCAGTTGCCGCCCCGCTACGTGGAGGTGAGCGGGCCGGTCCCGCTGCTGGAGCGCATCAGCGTCGTGGACACGCCCGGTGTCGGCGGGCTGGACTCCGCGCACGGCGAGTTGGCCATGGAAGCGGCGGCGGGAGCGACCGCGCTGCTGTTCGTGGTCGACGCGTCGGCGCCGTTCACCGCCCCCGAACTGCGCTTCCTCGCGACGATGGCCGACCGGGTCGAGACGGTGGTGTTCGCGCTGTCGAAGACCGACCAGTTCCGGGGGTGGCGCCAGATCCTCGACGCCGACCGCGAGCTGCTCGCCGAGCACGCCCCGAGGTTCGCCGACGCGCCCATCCATCCCGTGTCGGCGCGCATGTTCGAGCTCGCCGCCAAGGCACCGAACGAGCAGGCCGCGGCCATGCTGCGGCAGAAGTCCGGCGTGGCCGAGTTGCAGGGCGCGTTGCAGGAACTGCTGGTCGGACGCGCGGCCATGCTCGGTGAGGCGAACACGTTGCGGGCGTTGGCGAGTGCGCTGGGCGAGCAGGGTGCGCGGTTGGCGGCGCAGGAGCGTGCGCTGACCTCCGGGGAGTCGGAGGCGCGGGCGCTGCGGGAGCGCCGCGACCAGCTGGTGGCCGACCGGCGGTCCTCCACGAAGGGCTGGCAGCTGCGGATGCGCGGCGAGGTGCAGCGCGCGCGGGTGGAGCTCGGCCACGAGGTCAGCAGGCGGATGCGCGACGCGCAGACGCATTTCCGCCAGCGCATCGAGGCGGCCAACCGGGAGGAGCTGGCTTCGCTCGCTCCCCAGGTCGACGCCGCCCTGCAGTCGGTGTCGCAGCGGATGTCCGGGTTGCTGGCACAGCGCGTGACCCAGGTGACCGACGCCGTGCTGGCCGACCTGTTCTCGGCCGAGGAGCTGGCCGTCATCCGCGGTCAGCTGGCCCGCGGGGCGGGTGGACCGGCGGTCGTGTTGCGGCCCCCGGAGAAGCGGCCCCCGACAGCCGAGGACAAGCTGCTCGTCTTCATGGGCGTGTCCGGAGGGGCGGGTGCGGCCAAGCTCGTCGCGGCGCCGTTCGTGAGCGCCGCCCTGTTCACGCCGGTCGTGCTTCCGGCCACGATCGTGATCGGGCTGGGAGCCGGGTGGTGGATGGCGCGGACGCGCCGGCACGCGGCGGACAAGCAGCACGCCAAGCAGTGGCTGATCGAGTCGATCGCGGAAGCCCGTTCGACGCTCGACCAGCTCGTCGCCGAACAGCTCATCGAGGCCGAGCAGCAGCTCGCGCTCGCGTTGGACGACGCGCTGAGCCGGCGTATCGAGGCGATCGAGGCGGAGCTGAAGGAGCTCGACACCACGATCAAGCTCGACGAGAAGGAGCGGGCCCGCAAGCTCAGCCAGGTCAAACGCAGGGTCAAGGAGGTCGAGGAGGGCACTCGGCAGGCCGACGCGTTCCTGGGGCGGATCAGGGCGTTGCGCGACCGGCCTCGCCAGGGCTGAGTGGTCGGACCACCCCGGCGCGAGCCCACTGTGGCTCTTGGTTCGGGAACCGAAACTGCCTACGGTGAGTCGTAACGACAGACGAAGCACAGGAAGCCGTGCCCTGACGGAGGGGGAGCAACACCAGTGTGGGCTGAGGAGAGTGGCGGCACCGAGGGACCGGCCGACGACCTGTTGATCACCGTCGACGGCGAGGACTACTCGGCGCCCATCAACTACGACATCGACGAGGACGGGGTCGCCGACACCGCGGTCATCGAACACGCGGACGGTTCGCTGCAGGCGTTCGTCGACGAGGACGGTGACGGCGAGGCCGACGCGTACCTGGCGGTGGACGCGCAGGGGCGGACGACGGCGTTCGCCGAGTACGACGAGACGAGCGGCGACTGGGTCGGCGAGGAGTCTCCGGGGGGCACCGCGGGGGAGTCCGCCGACACGCAGGCGAGCACGGGCGGCAACATCACCGCCGAGTTCGGCGAGGGGGACGTCGAAGTCGGGCCGGCCACCGTGGACACCGACCAGGACGGCGTGAACGACACCGCGGTCGTCACCACGGACGACGGCACGACCATCGCGTTCACCGACATGGACGGCGACGGGGACGCCGACGTCGCGGTGGAGATCGACGAGCAGGGCAACGCGGTCACGTACGAGCACTCGGGCGACGGTGAGTGGATCGAGGTCGACAGCACCGGCCCGGTGGCGACGACCGAACCGGACAGCGCGTGGGGGCGGCCGGAGCCCCTGGAGGGCGTGGCCCGCATCGACTCGGTCACCGGGCAGTGGATCAGTCAGAACTGAGGCCGATCCGGCAGGAAAGCGACAAATACGATATGGACGGAAGGCTCGGTGCGAACGGCACCGAGCCTTTTTCGTACGGCCGTCGGGGCGCGCGCGGAAGCTCTTTCACACTTGCGCGATTCAGCGAAAACTGAATCGATTCCCTTATCGTTCCTGTGAGAGAGGCGACTCTCCGAAGGTCCTGTTCACCGGTGTCGGAGCGCTACTCTCGGGGCATCCCAAACGCCAGCACACCGCTCGACGGTGCGCTTTGAGCCATTCGGTCGCCGGCAACGGAGCCCGCATCCGGACGCGTGTGCCCTGCGTCTGTGTTGTGGGCTTTTGTCGTCGAAGACAGGAGTTGAGATGACTGCAGTAGCCATCCCCGGTCTTGAAAAGGCACCAACGACGCACAGCGGCGTGCTCTCCTGGGTGCGGGAGGTCGCCGAGCTCACCACGCCCGACCGCGTCGTGTGGGTGGACGGCTCCGACGAAGAGGCCGAGCGCATCAACGCGGAGCTCGTCGAGGCCGGGACGTTCGTGCCCCTGAGGGCCAAACCGAACTCGTACTGGGCGGCCTCCGACCCGAGCGACGTCGCCCGCGTCGAGGAGCGGACGTTCATCTGCTCCGAGCGCGAGGACGACGCCGGGCCCACCAACAACTGGATGGCGCCGGACGAGATGAAGGCGACCATGACCGAGCTCTACCGGGGCTGCATGCGTGGTCGCACGATGTACGTCATCCCCTTCTGCATGGGGCCGCTGGGGGCCGACGATCCCAAGCTGGGCATCGAGATCACCGACTTCGCCTACGTCGTGGCGTCCATGCGTGTCATGACCCGGATGGGCAAGGCCGCGCTGGACAAGTTCATCGCGCCCGACGGCACCGAGCGCGAGTTCGTGCCCGCGCTGCACTCCGTCGGCAAGCCGTTGGAGCCGGGCGAGAAGGACGTGCCCTGGCCCTGCAACGACACCAAGTACATCAGCCACTTCCCCGAGACCCGCACGATCTGGAGCTACGGTTCCGGCTACGGCGGCAACTCGCTGCTCGGCAAGAAGTGCTACTCGCTGCGCATCGCCTCGGTGATGGCGCGTGACGAGGGCTGGCTGGCCGAGCACATGCTGATCCTCAAGCTGATCTCCCCGGAGAACAAGGCGTACTACGTCGCGGCGGCGTTCCCCAGTGCCTGCGGCAAGACCAACCTGGCGATGCTGCAACCGACCATCCCGGGCTGGCGGGCCGAGACGCTCGGCGACGACATCGCGTGGATGCGATTCGGGGAGGACGGCAGGCTCTACGCCATCAACCCCGAGTTCGGGTTCTTCGGCGTCGCGCCGGGCACCGACAACCACACCAACCCGAACGCCATGAAGACCATCGAGAAGGGCAACACGGTGTTCACCAACGTGGCCCTGACCGACGACGGCGACGTGTGGTGGGAGGGCATGTCGAGCAAGCCCGAGCACCTGACCTCGTGGAAGGGCAAGGACTGGACGCCCGCCGACGGCGAGGCCGGCGAGCCCGCCGCGCACCCGAACTCGCGCTACTGCACCCCGATGTCGCAGTGCCCGATCCTCGCGCCGGAGTGGGACGACCCGAAGGGCGTGCCGATCTCGGCGATCCTGTTCGGTGGTCGCCGCGCGACGACGGTGCCGCTGGTGAACGAGGCTCGCGACTGGCAGCACGGTGTGTTCATGGGCGCCACGATGTCGTCGGAGAAGACGGCCGCCGCGGCGGGCAAGGTCGGCGAGGTGCGCCGCGACCCGATGGCGATGCTGCCGTTCCTCGGCTACCACGTCGGTGACTACTTCCAGCACTGGCTGGAGATCGGCAAGCACGCCGACAACGCGCAGCTGCCGCAGATCTTCTACGTCAACTGGTTCCGCCGGGGCGACGACCGCCGTTTCCTGTGGCCGGGCTTCTCCGAGAACTCGCGGGTCCTGAAGTGGATCATCGAGCGGATCGAGGGCAAGGCGTCCGCGCAGGAGACGCCGGTGGGCTTCGTGCCGCGCGCCGAGGACCTCGACCTCGACGGTCTCGACGAGCCGCTGGCCGACATCCAGGCCGCTCTCGACGTGAACCCCGACGAGTGGCGTCAGGAGATCCCGCTCATCGAGGAGTGGTTCGACAAGATCGGCCGGGACAAGATCCCGTCGGCACTGCTCGACGAGCTGGAGTCGATGAAGCAGCGTCTCGGCTGACTCGGCTGACTCGGCCGAGGTCGCGCCGAACCTGCCCGGAAGGCCGCCGTTCGCTCTGTGCGAAGGCGGCCTTCCGGCGTCTGCGGCTCCGTCACGTGGACGTGCCCACGACGCTCACTCGAACAGGCCGACGAGCTCGTCGACCGCCAGGTAGGCGAACAGGGCGAGGCACAGCGTGAGCAGCGTGTTCGACACCCAGCGAGACCGGCCCTGCGGCACCACGCGGCGGGAGTTCAGCAGCACCAGCAGCGTGCCCGCGAGGAACGGCATGAACAGCGCGCCCAGCGCACCGTAGGCCACGGTCAGCTGGAACGGCCGGTCGAGGAAGAGCAGTGCCATCGGCGGGAACGTCAACCACACGAGGTAGCCGCGGAACACGGGGCTGTGTTCGCCGGCCTTGCGCTCGTAGTCGTCGAGGTCGGCCTGCGCTTCTCCCTTCACGTGCCGGGGCAGCCGCCACGTGCGCCACCAGTCGGCGAACAGCAGGCTCACGCCGTTCCACACGCCGATCAGGGACGTGAACGACACGGCGAAGAAGCCGATGAGGAACGGGATGCGCGCCCACTGCCCGTAGTCCTGTGCGAGCGCGTCGCCCAGGTAGAGCAGGCCCGCGTCGCCGGACACGATCTCCTGGTTGAACAGCAGTTCCGAGCCGACGACGAGCATGGCGATCACGAACACGCCGGTGGTGACGTAGCCGACGGCGTTGTCGAGCCGCATCATGGGCATCCAGCGCGGCGTGTGCCAGCCCTTGGCGATGGTCCAGTAGCCGTACGCCGCCATGGTGATGGTGCCGCCGACCCCGCCGACCAGGCCGAGGACGTACACCAGCGACCCGTCGGGCAGCGAGGGCACGAGTCCCTTGCCCGCGTCGAGGAGGTTCGGCGCCACGAGCACCGCGGTGCCCACGACCGTCACGAACATGACGCCGACGAGCACCGTCATGATCTTCTCGATGACGGCGTAGCGCCCGAACCACACGAGCGCGAAACCGACGACTCCGCAGATCATCGCCCAGTACCGCACCGACAGGCCCGGCATGAGCGCGTTCAGCGGCAGCCCGGAGGCCGACATCGCGGTGGCGCCGTAGACGAAACCCCAGACGAGCGCGTAGGCGCCGAAGTAGACGAGCACCCACCGGCCGAGCGTCCGCCAGCCCGACAGCAGGGTCTGCCCGGAGGCGAGGTGCCAGCGGCCGACGGCCTCACCGAGCGCGAGTTTGAAGATCGTCCCCAGCAGCACTGCCCACAGCAGCGTGTACCCGTAGCGCGATCCCGCGACCATCGTGGCGACCAGGTCGCCCGCACCGACGCCGGTCGCCGCAGCCATGATGCCCGGCCCGATCTGGCGCAGGCGTTCCCGCCAACCCTGCGGGACATCGTTCGCCACGTCGTCGTGGCGCGTGTCGTTCGACATGCGGGCACGCTAGACCGCGGAGCGCGCGCTGCAAAGAACTAATTCCGATCTTTCCGCGGTCGCTCCGATCACCGCGGGAGCGGGCTGCTCTTGACGCCCCGCAGCGAGGCCGTGACCGGCTTGTCGGTCTGCAGGTAGCACGTGAGGTTGGTGAACCCCTGCTTCCAGGCGCCCTCGTCGGGCCAGCGCCAGGCGGCCGCCACGTCGTCGCGTGGCGCGCCGAGGTAGTCGACGACGGCGTCGTCGCACGCCTCCTTCGCGGCGGCGTGGAAGTCCTGCTCGCTGGGGATGGGGTCGGAGCGCTCGCCCATCGGCACCAGCGCCACCGCCTCGCCACGGTGCGGCCGGTCGCACGGCGTCGGGGACGGCGACTCCTCCGAGGGCGCGGTCAGCGAACACAGGCGGTGGGCGTGGACGCCGTCACCGCGCAACGCGTTGCGGATCGAGCCGGTGCGCTGCTTCGCCTTGTTGGCCTTGTCGAGCTCGACGACGCCGCAGCGGTACCAGCGCTCGCCGCGGTCCCAGGCCTCCTCTCCCGCCCACAGCAGCCACGCGGACAGGGTGGTGAGGTCGAAGTCGGAGCTCCCGAGGTAGTCGGCGGCCTCCTGCCGGCAGGAGGGGAACACGGCGGCGAAGACCTCGTCGCGGCCGGGCGGCTCCTCGGCCATCGCGCCGCCGAACGACCCGCTCGCCGTGATCTCCACGGTGTGCGGGTCCTCGCAGTCGACGGGGGCGGGATCGTTGCCGTCGACGCACTGGCCCGGTGCCGCGATGCCGTCGTCCGTGGGCGCGGGTGTGTCCGACGGGGAGGTCGGGCTGGGCGACGGTGTCTCGGTGTGACCCGCCGCCGCGTGCGTGGTGGGTGGCGCGGCGGTGCCGTCCACCTCGGTGACGCACGACGTCACGGTCACCGCGACCATCAGCGCGGCCCCTGCGAGCACTAACCCCTGTCTGGACATCGAGACGACCCTACCGAGTGAGGTATTCCGACGACTCAATGTTGGCACCACTTCCCTGCGGCCCGTCCCTGAGGGCGGTCGTGTGGGACCTCGCGCGGTTGGACCGAGTGGTTCAGACCTGAAAAAGGACGAGACAGGTGACGACCTGGTCCGGACAATTGGAAACCCCGTGATGCTGCCAGGTCGGGGGTCCGCCAGCATCACGGGGTCACCGGGTCTATCGAGCCGAGTCTCGGCTGCGTTACATCCAAACCTCTATGTAGTGTGGATCACACCTTCGGGGGCTTCGTGTGGGTGCCGCATGTGTCGCGTTCGCGCGCGGTTCTCCCGCTCGTCACCCTGCCGTGCGACGGTACTGCGGGAGGTGGATCACATGGTGCGACGACGTATCCGGGCGGCCCTGGTGACCGTCCTGGTGACTGCGCTCGCGGGCACCCTCGGCACTCCGGCGGCAGCCCACCCGCATCGCGCGCACTTCGACATTCAGGCTCACCGGGGCGGGGTCGGACTGACCGTGGAGGGCACGCTCGCGGCGTTCTCCCGCGCGCTGGAGCTGGGCGTCACCACTCTGGAGCTGGACATCCAGATCACCCGCGACGGGCGCGACGTCATCACACACGACCGTCGGATCAGTGGGGCGAAGTGCCGGGACACGCGTCCCGCGTGGCCGGGCGACCCGCAGTACCCGTACGTCGGCTCCTTCATCAAGGACCTCACGTTCGCGCAGGTGCGCACGCTGGACTGCGGGTCGCAACGGCTGCCGGACCACCCACGCCAGGAGTTGTCGCCGGGCGCGAGGATGCCGACGCTGGCGGAGCTGTTCCGGCTCGTCCGCAGACACGGCGCCCACGCGGTGAAGTTCAACATCGAGACCAAGGTCGAGGCGGCGGCCCCGCACGAGACCGCGCCGCGGGAACGGTTCGTCGACCGGGTCGTCCGCGAGGTCGCCCGCTCCGGCTTCGCCCGGAACGTGACGATCCAGAGCTTCGACTGGGGCGCGCTGATGCAGGTGCGGCGCAAGGCACCGTGGCTGCCCGTGGTGGCGTTGACCCAGCCGGAGTTCCTGGAGGTCGGACAGCCCGGGAAGTCGCCCTGGCTCGGTGGTCTCGACATCGACGACTTCGGCGGGAGCCCGGTGCGGGCGGTGTCGTCCTTCGGGGCGTCGGCGCTGTCCCCGGTGCACGGCAACCCGCAGGGCGGGGCCGTCGGCGACGACGACTACGTGCCCTTCACGACGAGGGAGCTGGTCGCCGAGGCGCACGCGGCGGGGATCGAGGTCGTGCCGTGGACGGTGAACGACAAGGCCACCATGCACAAGCTCGTCGACGACGGGGTGGACGGGATCATCACCGACTACCCGGATCGGCTGCGGGAGGTGGCGGCCGAGCGAGGGTTCACCCTGCCCAGGTCGTACCCACTGAGTCCTCGGCGCCCTCGGCACGGATGAAGACGGTCGGGAGTGGGTAGCTACCTGACGGTGAGTTCCCACGACCGGACTTCGAACTAGGAGGTCTCATGATTCTCCGTCGGGTGGCACGGCCACTCCTCGCCTCGATCTTCATCATGGGCGGCGTCAACATGCTGCGGCAGAAGGAAGGCCACATCGCGGTCGCCAAGCCGTTCCTCGACAAGGCCGCCGAGAAGACGGTGAGGCGCAAGGCCGGGGAATCCGCCGAGTCCGCCGGATCACTACCCGGCGACCCGGTGACGATGGTGCAGGTGGACGCCGCCGTGAAGATCGCCGCGGGCGCCATGCTGTCGCTCGGCGTCCTTCCTCGGGTCGCGTCGGCCATGCTGCTGACGAGCCTGGTGCCGACCACGCTCGCCGCGCACGCGTTCTGGGAGGAGAAGGAGCCGGAGAAGCGTCAGGAGCAGCTGATCGAGTTTCTCAAGAACGCCGGTCTGGCCGGTGGTCTCCTGCTCGCGGTCGTCGACACGGGCGGCAAGCCGTCACTCGGGTGGCGCGCCCGCCACGCGGCCGAGGGGGCGACCCACCAGGTGCAGGGCGCGGCCGGTGCGATGCAGCGCAAGGCCGGGATGGCCGCCACCAGGACGAGCCTGGCCACCGAGAAGGCCGCCGCCAAGGCCGCGAAGGTGGGCACCGTGGCGGGCGCGAAGGCCGGTAAGGCCTCCGGCATGGTCGCGGGCACCGCGAAGGGCAAGGGCAAGGCGGCGAAGGCGGCGAAGAAGGCCGCGAAGGGGATGGCGCTGCCGACGTCGGCGGCGGCCGTGAAGAAGACCGCGAAGGGCAAGGGGCGCGACAAGCACGGCAAGCAGGCGTGGAAGGCGTCGCTGACGCACTGACCGGCTCAGGTGGAGACGCGGCTGTAGCGCGCCGTCGCCAGTGGCGCGAAGATCGCGATGATGACGACGCAACTGAGGATCGCGTAGAGAGCGGCGTTCTCGGCGGGCCAGCCGGAGGGCTCCGGCCAGCCTGCCGGGCTCTCGTTGCCGAACAGGCGCCGGGTGGCGTTGACCGCGGCGGTGAACGGGTTCCAGTCGGCGATGCTGCCCAGCACACCCGGCAGACTCTCCTGCGGCACGAACGCCGACGAGATGAAGGTCAGCGGGAACATCCAGATGAGGCCCGCGCTGTTGGCGACCTCGACGCTGCGCGCGACCAGGCCGATGTACGCGCCGACCCACGACAGGGCGAACGCGAACAGCAGGATCATGAGGTAGCCGAGAAGCGCGTCGACGAACCCGCTGTGGATGCGCCAGCCGATGAGGAGGCCGCACACCGTCATGACCAGCAGCACCACGACGCTGAGCACCTGGTCGGCGGTGGTGCGGCCGACGAGCACCGCGAGCCGCGACATGGGCAGTGAACGGAACCGGTCGATGATGCCCTTCTGCAGGTCGTTGGCGAACCCGATGACGGTGTAGGACGAGTTGAACGCGACGGTCTGCGCGAAGATCCCGGCGATCAGGAACTCGCGGTAGCTCGCGCCGCCTCCGCCCGCGCCGCCGATGGCGTTGCCGAACACGTACGCGAACAGCAGCACGAACATGATCGGGAACGCGGTCGCGCCGAGCAGCCAGTCGGGGTTGCGGCGCACGTTCATCACGTTGCGCCAGGTGATGACGGCCGAGTCGGACATGACCTTGGCGGCGTTCATGGTGTCGGGTCCTCCTCGGTGGCGCGGCCGGTCAGCGACAGGAAGACGTCGTCCAGGGTGGGGCGGTGCAGGGCGACGTCGGCGAGCGCGACGTCGCGGGAGTCGAGCTTGCGCAGCGCCTCCACAAGCGCACTCGCGCCGGTGTCGACGAACACCGAGACGCTGCGGGTGTGCTCGTCGAGCACCGGTTCGCTCGTGCCGACCTCCTTGAGCACGCGGACCACCGGTTCGACGTCGGTGTCCTCACCCACGACGAGTTCGAGCCGTTCACCGCCGATCCGGCCCTTGAGTTCGTCGGCGGTGCCGCGCGCGATGACCTGGCCCCGGTCGATGACGACGATCGTGTCGGCGAGGCGGTCGGCCTCCTCCAGGTACTGGGTGGTGAGGAGCACCGTCGCTCCGGTGGCGACGAGCTGCTCGATGACCTCCCACATCCCGAGCCTGCCTCGGGGGTCGAGACCGGTGGTCGGTTCGTCGAGCACCACGACCCGCGGCTCGGCCACGAGCGCGCCGGCGAGGTCCAACCTCCTGCGCATGCCGCCCGAGTAGCCCTTGGCCGACCGGTCGGCGGCGTCGGTGAGGGCGAAGCGGTCGAGCAGTTCGCGGGCGCGTTCCTTGGCGCGTCGCTTCGACAGCCCGTACAGCCTCCCGATCAGGTAGAGGTTCTCGGCGCCGGTGAGGTTCTCGTCCACGGCCGCGTACTGGCCGGACAGGCCGATGTTCTGCCGCACGGCGTCGGGTTCGGTGAGCACGTCGTGGCCCGCCACCATCGCCTCGCCCGCGTCCGGTCTGAGGAGCGTGGTGAGGATGCGCACCATCGTGGTCTTGCCCGCCCCGTTGGGCCCGAGCAGTCCGAGGACTTGTCCGGTGGGGATGTCGAGGTCGACGCCGGCCAGCGCTCGGGTGGAGCCGTAGGTCTTCACCACACCGCGAGCGCGGACAGCGACGGTGCCGTCCGTGTGAGGCATAGGTTCAGCGTAAGAGCGCTCACCGGTCGACGCCGGGTCTGTGATCAGCGCGAACGGGCGCCACGACAGCGCAGAGGGCCGCCCCCACCGGGTGGTGAGGACGGCCCTCTGCGGTGGTCGGTTCCCGGCGGGTTGCTACCGCTCCAGGATCGCGGTGATGCCCTGACCGCCCGCGGCGCAGATGGAGATCAGGCCGCGGCCCGACCCCTTCTCCGCCAGNNGAGGACCCGTTGACGTTGAGCTTCGCGCGGTCGATGCTGCCCAGCGGCTCGTCCCGGCCCAGCCGGGACTTGGCGAACTGCGGGTCCTCCCAGGCCTTCAGCGTGGCGAGCACCTGGGAGGCGAACGCCTCGTGGATCTCGTAGAAGTCGAAGTCGGCCAGTGTCAGACCGGCCTTGTCGAGCAGGCGCGGCACCGCGTAGGCGGGTGCCATGAGCAGCCCCTCGTCGCCGTGCACGTAGTCCACGGCGGCGGTCTGCGCGAGCGTCAGGTACGCCAGCACGGGCAGGTTGTGCTCCTTGGCCCACTCCTCCGTGGCGAGCAGGACGACGGACGCGCCGTCGGACAGCGGCGTCGAGTTGCCCGCCGTCATCGTGCCGTCGGCGCCGCCGAAGACGGGCTTGAGCTTGGCGAGCTTCTCCGCCGACGAGTCGGGGCGCAGGTTCTGGTCACGAGTGAGGCCGAGGTACGGCGTGAGGAGGTCGTCGAAGAAACCCTGCTCGTACGCCGCGGCGAGACGGTGGTGGCTGGTCGCCGCGAGCTCGTCCTGCTCGGCGCGCGTGATGTCCCACGCCTTGGCGGTCAACGCCGCGTGCTCGCCCATGGAGAGTCCGGTGCGCGGCTCGGCGTTGCGCGGGATCTCCGGCACGATGTGGCCCGGGCGGATCTTGGAGAGGATCTTCACCCGCTCACCGGCGGACTTCGCCGCGTTGAGCTTCACGAGCAGTCGGCGCAGCCGGTCGTTCACGGCCAGCGGCGCGTCGCTCGTGGTGTCCACGCCTCCCGCGATGGCGGAGTCGATCTGGCCCAGCGCGATCTTGTTGGCGACGTTGACGATGGCCTGCAGGCCGGTGCCGCACGCCATCTGCACGTCCGAGGCCGGGGTGGTGGGAGACAGCGCGCTGCCCAGCACGACCTCGCGGGCGAGGTTGAAGTCTCGGGAGTGCTTCAGCACCGCACCGGCGGTGAACTCGCCGATCTGCTCGTTCTGCAGGGAGAACCGGCTGACCAGGCCGTCGAGGGCGGCGGTGAGCATGTCCTGGTTGGACGCGTCGGAGTAGGGGCCGTTCGAGCGGGCGAACGGGATGCGGTTGGCGCCGACGATCGCGACCCTGCGGGTCGACTGCGTTCCGGCCGACGACTTGGACGCCGCCGCCGACGACCCGGCTGCCTTGTTCCGGCTCGACCGCGACCGGCCACCGCCGGACTTCTGCGCTTGGCTCATGGCTCTCGCCTTCCCTGGTCAGCGTTCTCGGGACCCATCCACAGTGTAACCTACTCGCCGGTAGGTTAGGCTGGCGCTGCACACTGGGCACGGGAGGCAACCGATGGCTGACAAGTACCAGCAGTTCACCACGACACCCCTCGGCAAGCTCGTGACGTCGAAGCTGGGGCTGCCCAAGCCGCCCGTGCTGCGGCGCTACCGCCCCGGCCAGCCACCACTCGATGGTCCCGCACTTCTGGGTGCCGCGCCGGACAGCAGGCTGGAGAAGACGCTCACCGGGCAGCTCGGCAGGGCCGGCATCGAGATCGTGCGGGAACCCGGCGAGGGGGTGCGGTACGGCGCGCTCGTGTTCGACGCCACCGGGATCACCGACCCGACGCACCTGCGCGAGCTGTACTCGTTCTTCCACCCGGTGATCCGGGACATCGGCCCCTCCGGGCGGGTGGTGGTGCTCGGCACCCCGCCCGAACTCGTCGACGGTCGCGAGCGCATCGCCCAGCGGGCGCTCGAAGGCTTCACGCGCACGGTGGGCAAGGAACTCAAGCGCGGCGCCACGGCGCAGCTCGTCTACGTCGCCGAGGGAGCCGAGGAGGCGTCGGAGTCGACGATGCGCTTCCTGCTGTCGGCGAAGTCGGCCTTCGTGGCCGGCCAGGTGATCCGGATCGGCACGGCGGGCACCAAGACCGCCCAGGCGCCCGCCGACTGGGCGACGCCGCTCGCGGGCAAGACCGCTCTGGTCACCGGCGCGTCCCGCGGCATCGGTGCCGCCATCGCCGAGGT